>AUXO010948817.1_pt1 | contig 13739 bp, 8 predicted proteins | sample 768731 | NCBI WGS metagenome assembly AUXO01 (sample SAMN02715735, study PRJNA202380) | gut metagenome | biome: sheep rumen | host: Ovis aries | place: New Zealand: Palmerston North
GTGGCATAAGACAGTCCCATGCGATACTTGACGCGATTGAGATATCCGTGCAGTGCCGTAGGATTGGGAGTCCATTCGACACCGGCCCTTATCTGACTGTTGTTCCTGTACGAGCCTTTCAGGCTATGGTATGTCACTCCCTCGGTGGTCGCAATCATGGTCGGGATCCGGCAGTTGCCCCATCCCGTGTATGTGTAGTCGGCGGAAACCAGCAGGTTGTTCTTGTGCTGCCATCCCAAGCCTCCGGAATACTTCATCGGAAGGTCAAAGGCATCCTTGTCAATGTTTACTGTAAGCGTATCTCCGCTATCCATAAAGCGTAGCAACATGCCGTCGCCTCCATACTTGTGCCCCAGAGCGACTGTCGCACCGATGGTCAGCCAGTCCTTGCGTGAGAGCCGGAGGGCATATTGCGCACCGAAGTCCAGTTGATATGTGGTTATGCTGGCATTTTCGATATAGTTGAAGCCGTTGCTGTTTGAAATGGTGAATCCGTGCATCAAGATGTGTGTATAGCCTCCCCACAGAATGTTTACATGCATGCCAAGGCTCAGACCGGAAAACGGTCTCCATCCTATGCCTGCAAATGCTTTGCGCAGTCCTCCCGAACCTCTGTGTTCCGAACTGCTCTTGACAATTTCTCCGGTGATATTGTCCCGGTATACGTTTCCGTCTGTCGAGGTAAAATCATACCCTATGGAAGAGTAAGGCTTGAATCCGAAGGAGAGGCCAAGGTGCCTGCGCAGACGGAAGCCTGCAATAATATAGTCGAAACTGGCATTGCGAATATTCTTGCTGGACGTCTGGTTGCTCATGCGCCCGAAACTGCCGCTCATGCCCACGTCAAGGATGAACGAAAGGGAGTCTATGTAAGCGTACGATGCAGGGTTCATGGTGTTCAGCCTGTTTCCTGATGGCAGGGCAACGCCTACACCGCCCATTGCACGGTTCCAACCCTGAGACTCGTCGTTGAGGAGTCCCATACCTACCTGTGAGTACGAAGAGTTGCTCCCGCCGGACTGTGCCAGCGCCTGTACGACATTGAGAAACAGGAATATAGAGGCCGCAGCCATGACGGCGGCCGTTCTCTGTATATATACCTTGTGTGCCAATTTACCAGACATAATATTATTGCGTATGCAAAGTTACGATATTTGTCGTAATTTGCAAGAATACATATCATTGAAATCTGCTGCAATACCTTATATTATATATATTTTTAACAGGTGAGTACGTTTTTACCGTCTTTTTTTGCTACCTTTGCGCCCGATGAGGAGTATGTTATTCTTTTTGCTGATGTCCGCCAGCGTGCTTCTTGCTGCTGCACAAGGCCGGCCAAGGACAGAGGTCAGCGTCATTACATGCAGTCCCGGAGACGAAGTATACTCCCTCTATGGACACACGGCAATACGCCTCAGGAATGACTCTTGCGGTATGGACATAGCCGTCAACTATGGAGTCTTTGACTTCAACACGGACAATTTTATGTGGAAGTTCGTGCTGGGTGAGACAGACTATATATGCATGGCAGTTCCCTGGGATGTATTCATTGCAGAGTATAGGCACAGAGGCAGTTCGGTAAAGGCGCAGGTGCTGAACCTGAGTCAGGAGGAGACGGACTCGCTCGTCAGCTATCTGCAATGGAACCTGAAGCCAGGGAATCGTGTATACCGCTACAATTACCTGACGGACAACTGTACGCTGCGAGTGATGCACTGCGTGGAGCGTTCCGTCAAGGGGCGTATCGTATATTCGTTGGATTCGCGCCGGCAGACATACCGCGATATAATACACCAGTATACACAGGGCTCGCCGTGGGCCGAGGCCGGTAATGACATACTGCTTGGCAGCGATGTGGACACAATCCTTTCTCCGCGTGCCAAGTGCTTTATCCCCGACTATTACTCTGAGGCTCTTGACGGCGCCATGATACGTGACATGGTCGCAGACACGCGTCCTATGATCCGCCGTACCGAGATGTTGCTGGAGCCGGTAGGACATCAGGCAGACGTCCGGGAAGAACGGGACGGGCTACCTGTCTCGCCGGCAGCTGCAGGCTGGGCATTGTTTGCCGTGCTGGCGCTGACGGCACTGCTCGAGTACAGGACAGGATACATGTTGTGGCCTTTGGATTTCGTCATGCTCACGTTGCATGGGGCTGCAGGCACTGTACTTATGTTCGTGTTCCTTTTCTCGGAGCATCCTACGCTGGATACCAACTGGCAGGTGTGGCTGCTGAATCCTCTGCCGCTGATAGCAATGCCGTTCGTCGTAAAGGCGGCATGGAGGCGCGAGTGTTGTCTGTGGCATTACGCCTTAGGTGCCATGACGGTGTCATTCCTGCTCTTCTCACCATGGATGCCACAGCGCTTCAGCATGATAACGATACCTCTGGCCCTGGCCCTGGCTACGAGGCCAGTGTCATATATGATACACTACAGCCGTAATGAACAATAGATACCATACATACAGGCTCCTGGCCACCGTAGCCATGCTGACGGCCTTGTGTGGCGCCGAGGCCCAGACAGCCCCCGAGCTGCCGCGTGTGGTCGTGAACATAATGATCGACCAGTTGCGTACGGACTACATGGAGGCCTTTTCCCCCCTGTATGGTTCGCGGGGCTTCCGCAGACTCATGAGCGAGGGGCGTTTGTATGCCCAGCCCGAATATCCCTTTGTCAGTCCGGACCGTGCCAGCGCAGTCGCATGCTTTGCCAGCGGAGCGACTCCGTATGACAACGGAATACCTTCACAGCGCTGGCTGGACCGTAAGACATTACGACCGGTATATTGTGTGGACGACGGCAGGTATCGCGGAAACATGACTGCAGAAGCCACCTCGGCTGAGCATCTCACGGTCTCTACCATGGGCGACGAGCTGAAGATAGCCACCGAGGGCAAGGCAGTGGTCCTGAGTATTGCTCCACAGCGTGATGCCGCCGTCCTGCTGGCAGGCCATTCGGCAGACGCCTGTTTCTGGCTTAACGACCTCACCGGACAGTGGTGCTCGAGCAGCTACTATGGCCCATTCCCCCAGTGGGCTCTGGCATATAACAACACCTTGTCGCCGGCACGGTATCTTGACGGGAAGGTATGGGTGCCGTCCAACGACCTGACTGGCAATTTCAACTGTTTTATAGGAGGAAGCGTCGGTAAGCCTTTCTCCCATCATTTCAGGGGCGACAGAGCCTATCGTCAGATGAAGGTAAGCCCTCTGGTAAATGAGGAGGTCAACCGTTTTGCACTGCAGAGCATGCAGATGACAGGCATGGGCATAGACCATGTTACCGACATGCTGATGCTCACATACTATGCAGGCAACTTTGATCATGCTTCGGTACAGGAGTGTCCGATGGAACTCCAGGATACATACGTCCGTCTGGACAAGGCTCTGGGCGAGTTGATGGATGCCGTGGAGAGCCGTGTAGGAAAGGGGAGGGCCCTGTTTGTGGTGACCAGTACGGGATGCAGCGATGCACCGAAGAGCACAGACCTGGCAAGATACCGCATTCCTACAGGAGTCTTTGACATGACCAAGGCCCAGATGCTGCTGAATATGTATCTGATAGCCGTGTATGGCCAGGGACAGTGGGTCGAGACATCGCTGAACGACGAGATATACCTCAACCTCAAGCTCATGGAGCAGAGGAACGTGAACCAGGGCGAGGCCCTTGACCGATGTGCGTCATTCCTGATACAGATGGCCGGCGTCAAGGACGTATATACCAGCAGACGCCTGGAACTATGCGGCACGACAAGTGACGCGGCCCGTCTGCGCAATGCATACAACCCACACCGTTCAGGCGACATTATCGTACAAATCAATCCGGGATGGACACTGCTTAACAGCTCCACCCATGAGGAACGCATATCGCGTGAGACATACATGGGTTTCCCGCTTATCTTCCTCGGGACAAACATCAGGAGTGAAAAGATAGAGACACCCGTAACCATGGACCGTGTCGCGCCCACGGTGACGCAGGCACTTAGGATACGTGCCCCCAACGGCTGTGCAAAGAGACCATTGTTCTGACAACGAGAAAGAGAGACATATACAAACAGGAAAAATACAACGATTATGGATATAGGAAAGATATTGGTAAAACTGTTCGGAGACAAGAAGTCCAGAGACCTGAAGGCATACAAGCCCCTGGTAGATGCCGTGCTGGATGTGTATCCGGCCATAGACGCACTCAGTAACGACGAGTTGCGGGCGCGTGTCAGAGAGATACGCGCACAGATTGCAGACAAGGCAGCAGACCTGCGCGCACAGATTGCAGAAATAAAGTCGCGCATCCCCCAGACGGAGATACAGGACCGTGCCCCGCTGTTCCATCAGATAGACAAACTGGAGAAGGATGTCCTGGATGTCCTGGAAAAGGAACTGGACGAGGTCCGTCCGGAGGTCTTTGCCATTGTAAAGAGTACGGCACGCCGCTTCACCGAGAACGAGGACATCCGTGTAACGGCAACGCAGTTTGACCGTGACCTGGCAGCCAGGCATGACTTCGTAGACATAGAGGGAGATACGGCAGTATACCATAACCACTGGGTTGCCGGCGGCAACGAGACAGTATGGGCAATGGTACATTTCGACGTACAGCTCTTCGGCGGCACCGTGCTGCATCAGGGCAAGATAGCAGAGATGTTTACAGGTGAAGGCAAGACGCTGACGGCGACACTGCCCGTCTTCCTGAATGCATTGACAGGAAACGGCGTACACGTCGTGACGGTAAACGACTACCTGGCCAAGCGAGACTCGGAGTGGATGGGACCGATATACATGTTCCACGGTCTCAGCGTCGACTGCATCGACAAGCACCAGCCCAACAGCGAGGAACGGCGCCAGGCATATTTGGCAGACATCACTTTCGGTACCAACAACGAGTTCGGTTTCGACTACCTGCGTGACAACATGGCCCAGGACCCTCGGGACCTGGTACAGCGCGGCCACAACTACGCCATTGTGGACGAGGTGGACTCGGTGCTTATAGACGATGCACGTACACCATTGATCATCTCCGGTCCCGTCCCCAAGGGAGACGACCAGATGTTCGAGGAATACCAGCCTCTGGTAGAACGCCTCGTAGGCGTCCAGCGCACGCTGGCCACACAGTACCTTGCAGAGGCCAAGAAGCTGATAGGCGAGGGAACAGAGAAGAACGACAAGGACGTTACGGCCGAAGGTTTCCTCTCGCTTTTCCGCAGTTTCAAGGCCCTGCCCAAGAACAAGGCCCTGATCAAATACCTCTCTGAGCCAGGCATCAAGGCGGGTCTGCTCAGTACGGAGGAAATCTACATGGAGAACAACAACCGTCGCATGCCAGAGGCCGTCGAGCCGCTCTACTTCGTCGTAGACGAAAAGATGAACAGCGTAGACCTGACCGACAAAGGTAACGAATGGCTTGCACGGCAGGTCAAGGACGAGGCCCTGTTCGTACTGCCAGACATTGCCGGCATGATGTCACAGCTGGAGGCCGACAAGACCCTGGACGACGAGACACGCATACAGAAGAAAGACGAGATATACACCGACTATGCACTTAAGAGCGAGCGCGTGCATACCCTGCAGCAGCTGCTCAAGGCATATACGATGTTCAACCTTGACGACGAATATGTCATCCAGGACGGCGAGGTCAAGATTGTCGACGAGCAGACAGGACGTATCATGGAAGGACGCCGCTGGAGCGACGGACTGCACCAGGCCGTAGAGGCCAAGGAGCACGTCAAGGTACAGGCTGCTACACAGACATACGCCACAATCACCCTGCAAAACTACTTCCGTCTGTACCACAAGCTCAGCGGAATGACAGGAACCGCCGTCACCGAGGCAGGTGAGTTCTGGGATATATACAAGCTGGACGTAGTGGAGGTACCTACCAACCGCGAGGTAATCCGTCAGGATATGAACGACCGCATCTACCGTACCCAGCGAGAGAAATATATAGCCGTTATCGAGGAAATAGAGAGGATGCGCAACAGCGGCCGTCCCGTACTGGTAGGTACTACCAGCGTGGAAATCAGTGAGCTGTTGTCACGTATGCTCAAGATGCGCAAGATACCCCATCAGGTACTGAACGCCAAGCTGCACCAGAAGGAGGCAGACATAGTCAAGGAGGCAGGACGCAGTACCGACGGCCTGGGAACCGTGACCATAGCAACCAACATGGCAGGCCGTGGTACGGATATCAAGCTGACTCCGGAGGTCAGAAAAGCCGGCGGACTGGCAATCATCGGAACCGAGCGCCACGAGAGCCGTCGCGTAGACCGCCAGCTGCGAGGCCGTAGCGGACGACAGGGAGATCCGGGCTCGTCCGTGTTCTTTGTCTCGCTCGAGGACAAGCTTATGCGACTCTTTGCCAGCGACCGCATAGCAAAGGTAATGGATCGCCTGGGATTCAAGGAGGGTGAAATGATCGAGCATTCGATGATTACCCGTTCAATCGAGAAGGCCCAGAAGAAAGTCGAGGAGAACAACTTCGGCATACGTAAGCGCCTGCTCGAATACGACGACGTGATGAACAAGCAGCGCACCGTAATATACGAGAAGCGCCGCCATGCCCTCATAGGCGAACGCCTGGGAATGGACATCTCCGATATGATATGGGACCGTGTATGCGTCATAATGGAGACCCACAACTTCGAGGAGTGCCGCTCACGTTTCCTCGAGATACTTGCAATGGAGTTCCCGTTGACTCAGGACCGTTACGAAAACGGAGACATGGACCAGCTTGCCGAGGAGGTATACCAGAAGGTAATGGAACGCTTCAAGCAGAAATGCAGCATAATCTCGACCAATGCACAGAAGGCCGTTGCCCACATTGTCGAGAATCCAGACACCATGCCACACTACGAGAACATCATGGTTCCGGTAGTCGACGGGCGTCGCGTATATCAGGTCAGCTGCAATATACAGGAGGCATACGAGACCAAGAGCCAGGCCATCGTCACCGCATTCCACAAGAGCCTGATCCTGCATACCATAGACGATGCATGGAAGGAGAACCTGCGCCTGCTGGACGAACTGAAGCACAGCGTGCGCAACGCCAGCTACGAGCAGAAAGACCCGCTGCTGATATACAAGTTGGAGAGTGTCAAGTACTTTGACGATATGGTCAACAAGATCAACGACCGCACCGTCAGCGTCCTCATGCGGGCACAGGTGCCGGAACTTCAGATACGCGAGGCAGCACCCGAGCAGCGCCAGCCACGCCAGCGTCTGCAGGAAAGCCACGGCAGCATGACCGACGAGGGAATGCGTCAGGCCGCCAGCCATGACACCCGTCAGCAGCAGCCGACACAGCCGATACGTGCAGACAAGTTGCCAGGACGCAACGATCCATGTCCTTGCGGTTCCGGCAAGAAGTTCAAGCAGTGTCACGGACGCGGAATAGTCTGACGGCTCTAAACATGAAACAAATACCCGGACAACACATTATCTCTAATAGAATGATAACACCTTTGCAACAAATCCAGCGCGCATTGCGCCATGTGGCAACCCGTTTCCCTCAGGGACAGGAGCCCGTCCTTACGGACATCTCGCTGCGAGTGTATCCACACAGCGGCGAGATACGATTCTTTGACGACGAGGATAACGAACTCATGCGTATCGTCATTCCCGAATGGATAAAAGGGTCGCGCGACGAGGACTTCTACAAGAAGGTCACACCTGTATTGCAGGAAGCAATATCCGGCGTGCGTCAAGATGTCATAGACAATATGTCCCTGCTGCGTCCATACAGCTTCGTCATGCAGGACGAGGACGGTGAGACGCTTACCGACCTGTATCTCGTAGACGACGAGGAAACCGTGATCCTGAGCGGAAATCTTCTGGAAGGGCTGGACGAGGACCTGGACGCATTCCTGGACAAGCTGATGAAGGAGTAGCCTATTTGGCGGGTAAAATCAAAAAGGGTATATACTACAGACAGGAGGATGTGGCAATCTGACACATCCTCCTGTCTGTCTTTGTGCCTGTAAGGGCAATTGGCGCAACCGCGCCGAACGAATATACCTATTTGGTCATCTTCAGTCCCAGGTACATGCCGTCAATGCTCTTTGTCAGGCCGGATATGGCACTCGTAGCAGACGTGTCAGCCTTGCCTGCGGCACTCATGATACTCTGCAAGAGACTCATCAGCTTGTCAGCCTTCATGGCAATCTGCAGCTGCGAACCGCTCTTCTTTACATTCATCTTGAAAGAATTGTACTTCGTCAGGTTTGCCAGTTTCGTGCTGCTTACCAGACCCTCGTTCACGGCAGAAGTACCCACCTTCAGGGTCAGGTCAGAGCCGCTGACACTCCAGTTTACGGGAATCTTGGCCTTGTTGTATACCACATAGCCATTCTTCTTGTCCTCGTTCAGGATAATCTGCACCTTGCCCTTGGTGAAGCCAGCCTTCGTCAGGTAAGTAGCCAGCTTCTTCTCGATGGCGCTGCTTGCAGCGGCAGTACCAACGTTGGTCAGCACGTTCTTGCTCTCAAAAGCCACTGCAGGCTGACTGTAGTTCCATGTGCCTACCAAATCTGCAGCAGACACGCTGCTCGTACCCAGCAGGTTACCAATAGCAGCCACAGTGCTGTTGTCACTCTTGCCAGCAGCAGTGCTCACGGCACTCTTCAATGTGCCCAGAATGTCCTGAGCCTGAGTCTCGATGCTGCCAATCAAAGCCACGGCAGCTACGGCCAAAATGATTTTCTTCATAGTCATCTTATTTGGTTCGAATCTTGTAATCACAATGCAAATTTACGCAATATTCCTCTAAAGACAAACGTATTCCCGTCATTTTAACACCAATTTTGAGGAATCTTCAGTGGAACGATATCCTGCTTCTGTGAGTGCATATTCAGGAGGCAGGCTTCAGTACCCTTTCTATCCAAAGTTGGAAAAACCTGTCATATACATAATAGACATTCTCGTTCTGGGTGATAAAGTCTTTCTCCAACAGTCCTTTGACGGCAGACATCACCGAACTGGCCGAAGGAAGCCTGTATTTGTGAACGAACTTTCCACTGGAAATGCCATGGACCAGTCCTTCTTCGGCAATGGCAAGAAAAACATTACGTTGCTTCCCAGGCATCTGGCGTAACAGTTCGCTATAGTATGCAGACGACAGTTGCAGATATGTGTCAATAGCCTTTTCAATCATTTCCGTTCCGCATACTTCACCCTTCGGAGTCAACATATACAGCATGTTCATGATGCGTTGTACATTGGCAGTAATACCATCGAAACGCTGATAAACAGATGAAACTACCTCGTATGATATCCTGCGGTCGCCGTTTTTCGCAAACTGTGGCCCGGCGAACGTCCACGTTAAAGTCAGACTTTACTGGAGCCAGTCAGAGCCTCAGACATGAGTACCAGACACAACAAACGGCAGATGCCATTGTGCCACATGGAGAGAATACGGAGGATGGTCCAGACGTAATCTCGTCTATTTTATCCTGTCAGGAATGACGTAGATAGAGATGCCGGCCTTGACGAAGGTGACTTTATTGTTCTTCTGGTCAAAGTAGTTGATGTCTAACTCTATGTCGCGAGGCGCCAGCTTACGACCATCGACATTGAAAATGCTCTTGTCTATGATAACATTCTTGCCCTTATACTTCAGCCGTTTGGTGAAACGCTTGTCGCCATAGCAGTATGTGGCCTGGAAATACTGTTTGTCCGAGAGGGGAACGGGGCTCACGATCTCAATCCTGTCCAGCAGGTCGTAGTGCATGTCAAAGGCACTCTGCAACCTACGCAACTCGTTGGACGTGCCGGCATCATATCCAGCATGCGTTGACAGATGCACGTTCTCGGTCAGGATTTCCTTGATGCTGTTACCCTTGGGGTTGATGGTGCGTGCCACCATCAGCATGTGCTTCTTCTTGTTGAGGTTGAACACCCGTATGGCCTGACGCTCCCTGCTCCACTTAATCGTAGCCTTGTCGTTAAATACATAGCCAACCTTCACCGCCTTGCCGTTAATGTGCAATACAGGGTAGTTCATAGAGACAATCTTGTACCTATCGGCACTGACAGAGAGTGCTGAAGTCAGGGTCAATAGAAGAAAAAGACAGCGTGTCATGTTATTCTTATTATTAATTTCTTTTTCCTTTAATTTCCTTCTGGCGTTGAGAACCGTTCCCAATAAAGTAAATACCGCCGACGGAACCACAGGGTTATACACAATACCCATCGGAGTAGCATATACAATCACCGCAATTATGCTTAATATTGCCGTCAATGTGAAGAAAGACGCAATAGCCTTTAGCCAGGGATTGTCGAAAAAAGCATCGGCAGTATTGTTTTTGAATATTAGGAATGTTATTATCGTATAGACGAAGAAAAGAATTATGTAGAAAACATAATTGACATAATGCTCACCACGCATCAGCGCATAGTATGCATTCAGGCATATGACCGAACCTGGCTGCACTCCGGCATAGGTACGGTGTACGTCGTTGTTGAAGTCGCCTATCACGACAATCTTGCCGTCTATCTGCTCTGAAACAGGAATTATCGAGTCATTCAGAACATCGGCACCCAGATACACATATCCGCGCATCTGCAGGCTGTCCTTGTCCGTATATGTCCCGCTCGTCCTAATAGGCAGTTTCAGAGTCAGGCCGTTCGTACACAGTCGTCCATCGCAGGAATAGAAACACCCGTGGCGCTCTATCGTTCTGCCCGTGACAGCCTCGTATAGTTTCAGCGGCATGGAAGGCACTTCGTCGTGTACAAACTGAAAGTGCGAGAAATTTGTCTCTTTTTGCGTTATGCTATAATCTGCATTTGCAGCCTTGGGGTTCAGTATGCTGTCCTGAAGCAACACATCCTCGTGAGTGGGAATGACTATACGCGGCATTGAGGCTATGGTACAGAAAAGGGCAGAGTCATACTCGGTCTCAATACCTTGCTCCAGTATTACGTCCATCATGATATACTTGTAGTTGTCAGCCTTGCGCGCCCTGTTAAGGAAATCCAGCAGTTTCTTCCTGTCAGTAATGGCAAGTTGTCCTATGGGCATGCCTTCTTCGTAATAGTCAGTGAGCACCTTGTCGAAGGCAACGTTGATGAGCAGTACGTCATCAGGTACGCTGTCGTGGGTAAGGTTGAAGAACGACTTCAAGATATTAAGATTCTCCAGAGTAGCCTTTTCACCCGTCATAGGGTAGGAGGTATTGCCTACAAGGTAGCTAAGTAGTATAACGACTACGCTGAAGAATACCGAGAATGTGATTTTCTTTTTCATGTCACAGATGCAACAGGTGCAGTGAATAGGTATAATTGACTTACAATTCCTTCTTTAGCAGAATGACTTTAGCCTTCTTGTTGTCCATGCCAGGCATAGTGCGACCTACAGGAGCACCTATGTATGTGCCGTCGGCAATTACGAACTTACGGTTGTCCAGCATCAGATAGTCTCCACTCACCTCTTCCGTGAAGTTTACTGCCGTGGCCAGGTGGCCGGGATAATATACCAGGACTACGTCCAAGCCCATCAGGTCGCGCACCAGATGAGACATCAGTATGGAACGGTCCTCGCAGTCACATGCCGGATAGTACAGACTCTCCTCAGCAAAGAAAGAGCGCTCCTCGCCCCACTGCACATCGTCGGTCTCGTAGTTGAAGCCTGTCTGTACCCAGTTTAGGAGCACATTGGCGGCACGCCGCTGGTCTGCACCTTTGATAGCTTCCTTCAGCGTCGGATATACCTTTTCCTTCACTTCGTTGCTTATAGGCGTATTCGCATAGAATGCCCACTGCGTCATGAAATCACTCAAGCAATAGGACGCAGGATATGTGTTGAAGAAATCGATGAGGTTCCTGTTTACCGACGATGTGGCTTCGAAAGAATATGATGCCGACCTAATCTTCTTGTCGTTGGACGGTGTTACAGAGAATGCAGGCAGAGGAGTCAAGTCGAACGAGAATGTCTGTTCGCCCGGATACGGAGTCTTGAATATGTTCAGGTACTTCGACTTGCACTTTTCAAGCGTATAATAGTTCTCGTTGTCAAGTATGGCAATGGTATGGTCGTAAGGATTGCTTGACGTCCTTACCATGAAGAATATATCGTGTGTCTCCGGGTCGTAGGCAAAGCGTGTGCTGTATCCAGTCTGGTTAAGAATGATACCCTGAACGACCCTTGCTTCGTTCGTCCCCTTGCCACATACCGCCTCGGTCAGTGTCTGCAGCATCTTGTAGAAAGCCCAGTCGCACAATTTATATTCAATACGGTTTGTAAGGCAGTCACGTATCAGGTTGTTGTACTGGCGACCTGTAATGGTCCTGAAGGCATTTGCTACGGCTTTCTCGTCATTGCCCTCCATCTTGAATTCCCTCAGTGCGCCTACGCGGAATTTCATCGGAGTGCCGAACACCGTAAAGGACTCATAGCCCAAGGCCTCGTCGTTCTCCGGGATAGGAGCCGCCGGCACAGGCTGCGGCCTGACAACCGTATCCATGGGAATGACGACAGACGGAATAATCTTGACAGGCAGGACGTCCACGTTAGGTATGGCAGGAACGTCAGTCCCCTTTACGGGTTCTGTCTCCGGGGCTTTCCTTGGCTCCGTCTTCGGAGCGACGGGCTTCTCTTTCGTCTTGTCATAGGTGACCGGTGGAAGTTCCTTTATCTTCGGGTTCTGCTCACCCTCCATGATAGGTGTCCTCGTCCATCCACCCTTTTCCATATAGTCAGCAAAAGCCCTGTTGACGCTGTCACGGAATTCCTCATATTCCCTGTTCACGTTTTTCACGTACTCATCAAAAGGCTGGCTGAGCTTTTGCTGCAAAGCATCAAATTCCTTGCGCGTCTTAATGCTTTGGGCACTTGCACTGATGCAGAATACACCCAGCAACAACATCGCCACTATATTCTTCGTCTTCATAATTAACGTTTTTTTATTGTTAGTGGTATTCGTGATACCTGCATGTCCCTGTCGGCATTCCGGTATTTTACGAGCCACTGCTTGAACTTATGGAAGTCCAGTGCACGCGGAGCAGTCAGACCTCCTGCTATCTGCCTCGCTTGGCTGGCATCGGCCCTTGAGTAGCTGTTTGGCGAGAATATCACCATCATGCTGTTATATTCTATCGGTGCGGTGGCCGTCATCACAAGTTCGTCAACCATATCGGGATTGTCCTTTTCGCATGCAGTAGCGAAGAAAACATACTCCACATCGTGTCTCACATGGTAAGCCCCCTCTTTCGATGCCTGGTAAGGCAAGAGACAGAACACCGACTCCTCTTTCGAACTCGTCAGCATTTCGTCCACAAGATAGACAGTCACATATCCATCAACCGGCGACTTGAAGTATAGGTATATGTTGTCACCGTCATTGTATTCATAGCCCTCAAAGCGCAGTTCCGTCCCCAAACGGAGAGGCTTGGCCGTAATATTTACCTTGGCACTCTTTATTTCCTTGGCATAACCATGCACCGTGACATGCATTATCTGCTGCATGCCCTTGACGTCCAAGGTTATCTTGGGTTCATCAATGTCTGCTATCCACTCGCCCCTCACCATCTCCTCCGTTATGGAGAAGAAATCGCTCGTTGACACACCGTTGGCATTTGACATCAGTTGTGACGTGTCATCCGACAGCAGTGAGCCGAAGCGGTCGGTCAATGCTTGTATCTTGGCATGCCTGACGGCTTCCCTCTGTGCCTCAAGAATGGAAAGGTGCGGTGGTACCACATAGTCAATGGTACCTTTCACCGCAACCTTGTCGTCTGCCGTTAC
>AUXO012051357.1_pt1 | contig 13738 bp, 6 predicted proteins | sample 768731 | NCBI WGS metagenome assembly AUXO01 (sample SAMN02715735, study PRJNA202380) | gut metagenome | biome: sheep rumen | host: Ovis aries | place: New Zealand: Palmerston North
GGATGTCCGCTTTATAGCAACAGACGAGGCGGCATAACAGAAAGGGCCTGTGAGATATGACTAAAGATATGGTGCCGCAGGGATATACTGTCGGCCTGGCGTTATTTGATTCCGTTCCTGTGATTCTGTTCGGTCTGGCCGCATGGCTGCTCTGGCGTATGACCGGAAGTATACTGCTTCTTTGCGGCGGAATCATATGCACCGTATCAGGCCTTCTGAAAGTTTTGTGGAAGTTCGTTGTCGTACTTTGCCAAAAGAATATCTGGCCATTGTTTGTGCAGATGCGGATCGGCATGCCTGCCGGTATGACTGTCATGCTGGCTGGGTTCATAGTCACCTGCTTTGCAAAAGACATGTCCGCATTCAGGATGAGTTTCTTCCAGCCGGCATCGGTGCTGTTTTTCCTGCTGTCTGTTCTCGGCATTACGGCTATGATCAGGTGCGGCTCAAAGCTGGATGCAGCGGATCCGAAAGCCAACTGGATCGAACAGACTTGCAATACGATTGCGCAGGGAGCATTTTTTCTATCCATGCTTCTTGTGTATCTCCGAATGACCTGAAAATAAAATGCCGGCAATGGCAAATATCGGTATCAGCGTAGACCAGGCAAAACAGATTGCTATGCAGAACGCCGGTTTGAGAGCATCGGATGTAGTCTTTACCAAGTCCTGTCTGGACATGGACGACGGGGGAGAGGAATACGACATCGATTTCCTCGTTGGGATGAAGGAATACAACTACGATATTGATGCTTCAACAGGAGCCATTGTCAACAGATGAAGCCAGTTTCCTTTATGAAGCTGTTGATGCGGAAAATGTAGCTGTAGCAGGATATTCGATGGGCGGTCTTGGTGCAGTAGGCCTTGCCTCTTCTGGCGATCCAAGAGTAAAGGCAATGATCGGTATTTCTCCATATGTAGACGATCCTGCAGCTGCATCGGAAATACTGGTTCCGGCGTTGTTTATTACAGGAACTGCAGACCAGACAGTTCTGCATGACAATGTGAGGAAAATGTTCATGAAGAAAAATGCTCACTAACATATGACTCGTGGGCACTTTGTCGTGAATTTGGCATGGGGTAATACTTATGAAAGATGTAAGAAGTGTACCTGTCAAAACAAGTACATTGGTAACAGGTAAATTCAGAGAGTTTTTTGTTCCTACGCTGCTTGCTTCCATGGCATCTCAGATGGGCGTATTTGTGGACAGTCTTCTTGTAGGAAATATGATCAGCTCAAATGCAATGGCGGGGGTTGGCGTATGCCTTCCTTTGGAGCAGATTCTGGGCTCCAGCGCTCTTTTGTTTTCAGTAGGAGCTGCTGCAATGATAGCTGCTGCGCTGGGATCCGGGAAAAACAAGGAGGCAGACAGGATCTACTCCTATGTCATCACCCTTGATCTTGTTGCTGCGACTCTCTTTTTGCTTCTGATGCTGCCTTTTGTCAGGGAGATAGCAACTTTCCTTGCGGGGGAGCAGGAAATTGCAGAGCCGGCTTATGAATATTTAAAGGTTATGGTGTGGAGAACACCTTTTCTTATGTTGCTGGCATCGGCGGACATTCTTGTAAGAACTGATGGAAAAGCAACAATTTCCAGTCAGGGCATTGTGATATCCCAAATTGTAAATATAGTTCTTGATCTTTTGCTGATAGGTCCGATTCAGCTTGGGATTACAGGAGCAGCTATTGCTACCGTTACATCAGATGTTGCAGGTATTTTGTATATAGCGGTAAGATACCTTTTCGCCAGGGACAGAAGCTTGCATTTCACAGCCTTTGATGAGGGGATAAAAGTCTTTTTTAAGAGGGTAAAAGAGATACTGGCATCAGGAATGGCTGCTGCCATTGCATACAGCCTTGTTTCTGTTAAAATCTGGTGTGTTTACAGAATACTGGGAAGCAGTGGCGGTGATGATGCAATGAAAGTATATACAGTATGCCTTGACTGTCTGGTACTATTATCACTTGTCGTGGCAGGATGTCAGGGAGCCTTACTTCCGATCCTCGGAGTTTTATATGGAGAGAAGGATTATCGCGGAGCCAGGATGCTGACAAATTATGCTCTGAAATTCACGTTGGGGCTTAACACAATCAGTATTTTGTTCATCTGTCTTTTCCCTAAATTTGTATTTGGAATATTTAAGATCACAGGAGATCTGGCTGAAAAGGGAAGTTTTGGTCTAAGGCTCTTTTCTCTGAGTGTACTGGGCGTAGCCTTCTCCTTCATGATGATGTATTACTACTCAACGGTGGAGCAGGCAGCGGCAGCCAATTTAATCTCTGTAGTAGAAGGGGTACTGGTTGTTCCGATGTCACTGCTGTCAGTCAGATTTCTGGCGGATGATGGCGTCTGGATTTCCTTTGTCTTATCTGAGATATTAACTGTGGTGGTTGTCTTAATATACGTAAGGCTTAAGCAGAGAAAGAATCCTGATGCCTGCCCGGATATTTATCTTATACCAACGACCATAAGCGAACTGCTATATGATGTCTCGGTGGAAGCTACCGGGGAAAATGCAGCTTTGCTGTCAAAAGATGCAGTGGAAAAACTTAAGGGAAATGGTATAGCCGATGAGATAGCCATAAAAGCCGGAATTGCTCTGGAAGAAATGACATTAAACCTGATTACGGCAAGTAAAAGACCGGTTGAGATGGATGTAAGGATAATACGAAGCAAAGATCATATTTCCATTGCAATGAGGGATAATGGGGCGCCTTTTAATCCGGTGGAGTATAATCCTGAGGAAAAGGAGAAATATATTACAGATGGAATACTGCTTTTTAAGGCGTTGGCAAAAGACATTAAGTACAACCGTGTGCTTAATCTGAATCAGACAATAATTGAACTATAACGGAGGCAGACTTATGAGAGATCATGAATTTTATCCGGTGACACAAATACAGATGGAAATTCTTTCGGCAATGCTAAAAGAGCCGGAATCCACAACCTACAATATTCCATTATATTTCAAGCTGTCATCTGCAATTGACGCTGACCGCCTCGCCGGGGCAATAAAAAAGGCTTTTTCTGTTCATCCCTATGCCTTGGTTACTTTTTTTGCAGATGATGCCGGAAACTGGAGAGTAAAAAGAAATGACGACAGTAAGCCTGAGATTCAGATTGTTGAAGCTGATGCATTTCCTGATACAGCTTCTTTAATAAAGCCCTTTCCTATAGACGGAGAACGCTTTTATCGCATATCAATCTATAAAACAAAAGACGGTATTTATCTGTGGCTGGATTTTTGTCACATTCTCTTTGACGGCTTCAGTTCCCTGGCGTTTATTGATGATATAAGCCGCGCATATTCAGGGGAAGAACCTTTGCCTGAGGAGAAAACATTTTTTGACATAGCTCTGGAAGAAGAAAGTTTAAGAAAGACAGAGAGGTTTATGGATGACAGGAAGTACTATGATAAACTTCTTGAGGATCCGGGAAATGTCTCCGTGCCGCTTGGTGATATTAAAAAGGATGGGATGGTTTCAAGAACTTATGAATCAGATGCTAAGCTTCATCCTGCGGAGGTAAAAAAATTCTGTCTTGATAACAAACTCAACAGAAGCGCCTTTTTCAATGCAGCTTTTGCATATCTCCTGTCGGAATATACGAATGATGAGAAGGCTCTTTTTACAACTGTTAATAATGGCAGGAGCGGTCCTGAAACGGCACGTACCTTTGCAATGCTTGTAAAGACCATCCCTGTTGCCTGCAGGATAGACGGAGAAGAAACAGTTGTATCTTTTGTTTCCTCTGTAAAAGATCAGATAAAAAAGAGTTTGTCCCATGATCTTTTTTCTTTTGCCGAGATAGCGCAGGAACATGAGGTTTCGGATGATGTTATGCTGTCAATGCAGGGCGAAATTGCTGACTGGGAAACTTTTGGAGGCGAGAAGATCGAACAGTTTCGGCATCTTGATGATGAGGCCCAGAGACCTTTAAGTCTCGATGTTTATTACGTGGGTTCAAAGATAACCTATAAGCTTGAATATAACGGAAACAAATACAGTAAAGAGTTCGTTGCATGTTTCGCCGGTGCCTTTGATAAGGTATGCCAAGAGTTCCTGACAAAGGAATACTTAAAGGAAATTTCCTTATGCACCGAGAAAGATGAAAAAATCATAGCTGTTTTTAATGATACGGATTTTGAAGTGGAGATAAAGCCCTGTCATAAGCTGTTTGAGGAGCAGGCAAGCAAACATGCCGATGATATTGCTGTTATAGCAGGCACAGAGAAGCTGACCTATAAAGAACTGGACAGAAGGTCTGACATAATTGCCGCTGCTTTGTTAAAGCGGGGTCTTAAGGTTGAGGAAACTGTAGGAATACTGCTTCCCAGATGCGTTGATGCCATGACTGCTGAATACGGTGTAATGAAAGCAGGCGGAGCCTTCCTTCCGATGCTTCCTGATTATCCTGATGACAGAGTTGACTATTGTATGCAGGATTCGGGCAGTAGGTTTGTTCTGACTGATAATAACGTTTTTTCCGAAAAAAAAGATCTTTTTGATAAGGGAGCTTTTGAAGCATTAACAGTTGAAACCCTTATTTCTGATGGTAATACAGACTATCAGGAACCGGTGGTTTCACCAAAGAATCTTGTATACTGTATATATACATCAGGATCTACCGGAAAACCAAAGGGTGTAATGATCGAGCATGGTAATCTGTGCAATTTTGTAAATGCCAATGACAAAAATGATGAGTGCAAAAAGTATGTGACCCTGGGAAGTGTATGCCTTTCCGTGGCTTCCCTGTCATTTGACTTTTCTATCATGGAGACTCATCTGCCTCTTTTGAACGGCAAGACCCTTGTTATAGCCACAGAAGAAGAGATCACAAATCCTCTTAAGCTGGCAAAGACCATAACTGAAAACAAGGTTGATGTCATGGCAGGAACCCCTTCTTTCCTTTCCGGACTTCTTGATATTCCGGAAACCGCTGATGCCTTAAAGCAGGTAAAGATATATGATCTTGGAGCCGAGGCATTCCCGCCATCTTTGTATAAAAAGCTTAAGGCTGCAAGCCCTGATGCACAGATAGTAAATGGATATGGCCCGACGGAAACCACCATAAGCTGTATATCCAAAGTTGTTGAGGGTGCCGAGAATATTACGATCGGCAAACCTGCCGCCAATGTTAAGGCCTATGTAATTGACCGCTTTAAAAACATACTTCCGACTTTTGCAAAGGGCGAGTTGGCAATAGGTGGTCTTGGAGTTGGCAGAGGCTATGTCAATCTTCCTGAAAGGACAGCAGAAGCTTTTGTTATTGTAGATGGGAAAAGAGTTTACAGAACGGGCGATGTAGTTCGTCTTAACAAAGATGCTGAGCTTGAGTTCTTTGGACGAATTGACAATCAGGTCAAATTAAGAGGCCTTAGAATAGAGCCGGATGAGATTGAAAATGTAATGAATGCTTATCCTTCCGTTAAGCAGAGTGTTGTTACCGTATATGAACCTGAAAACGGAGATCCGTTCCTCTGCGGATATTTTACTGCGGATACCCGGGTGGATATCTCATCCCTTAAAAAGCATCTTTCAGAGAGTCTTGCAAGGTATATGGTTCCTTCTGCTTTTGTGCAGATGGAGAGTTTTCCACAGACCGGGAACGGAAAGCTGGACAAAAAGGCTCTTCCCGTGCCGGAGAGAATACAGGAAGAAATTGTTCCGCCGGAAAATGACAACCAGAAAAAAATCTTTGACCTGGTGGCAGAAGTTATCGGTTTTAACGACTTTGGCGTAACATCAGATCTCTACGATATAGGACTGTCATCTCTCGGGGCAATCAGACTTAATGTGCTCTTATCCAAAGCCTTCGATGTCCCTTTGTCAATAAATGACATCAGGTACAATTCTACTGTAAGAGCCCTTGAAAAGGTTCTTTTTGCAAAGGGAAAAGAAGCCTCCCATGACATACGGTCTGATTATCCTCTAACCCAGACGCAGCTTGGTATTCTGGTTGAGAGTTTAGCACATCCTGATACTCTTATCTACAATATCCCCATACTGTATGAACTGCCGTCGACAATAGACGGGCAGCGACTTAAGAGTGCGATTGAAGCTGCAATTTCTGCTCATCCATGCTTAAATGGACGGATTTTTGCAGATGAGAACGGGGAATACAGGATAAAGAGAAATGATGAACTGGCACCTGTTGTGGAAATCATTAAAACCAAAGAACTTCCAAAGGATATGGTAAAGGCTTTTGACATTCTTTCCGAAAAGCTGTACAGGGTCAGGATTTATCTTACGGATAAGGCAAAATATCTTTTTCTGGACATCCATCATATCGTCTACGATGGCGCCAGCATTGATATATTTTTTGAAGATATCAATACAGCCTATGAAGGAAAGAAACCGGAAAAGGAAAAGTATACAGGCTTTGAGGCGGCTCTCGATGAACAGAGCATAAGAGAAAGCAAGGCATATACAAATGCTAAAGCATATTATGAAGGACTTCTTTGTGATGCGGACCCTGAGATGCTTCCTGACGGAGACATTCTGGATAATATTGAAAGCGAGGTTTCCTCTGACAGCTTTACGTATCGTTCAAATGTTAAATATTCGAAGGTTGCTGACTTCTGTAAAGCCAATGGGGTAACTGAAAACGGCTTCATGAATTCTGCTTTTGCTCTTTGCCTTTCACAGTTCTGCGGAAAAGATACTGCCCTCTATACGACGATTTACAACGGCAGAAGTGACTCCAGGCTGCTTAGAGCCGTAACAATGCTGGTAAAGACTTTCCCTGTATTTATAAATGCTGCAAAGGATCAGGATGCTGTCGAATACATAAAGAAGGTTTCAGATCAGCTCACTGACAGCATGTCCCATGACTGCTATTCCTTTGCGGAGATAGCAAAGGACTATCATCTGTCTTCGGATGTTCTCTTTGTATGGCAGGGCGAACTTTATCAGAATATGAGCCTTGGTGGTGAGAAGGTAAGGGAAATACTTATTCCTTTAGACGAAGCAAAGGCTCCCATAGAGCTTCAGGTATTCAGTGAAAATGAAGCAATTACCTTTGTATGTGCCTACTACAGCAATAAGTACAGTAAAGAATACATGGAAACCTTTGTGGAATCTGTAGAGATGGCAATAAATGGTCTGTTAAAGGAAAGCAGTATTATTGATATCAGTCTTTTGTCTGATAAGGAAAAAGAAAGACAGGATCAGAATAATGAAACTAAAGCTGAATTCCCGAGAGAAGACATCGTAACGATGTTTAAGAGAGCAGCAGAGAAATACCCTGACAGGCAGGCTGTTATTTTCGGGGATGAAGTTCTTACTTACCGACAGGTGGATGATATATCTGACCGCATAGCCGGCTACCTTACAGGAAAGGGAATCGGCCATGAGAGTGTTGTATCTGTTCTGATACAAAGAAGCACCTTTATGGCTACTGCTTCTTTGGGAGTTCTTAAGGCAGGAGCTGCTTATCAGCCGCTTGATCCGACATATCCTGAAGAACGCTTAAATTTTATGGTGAAGGATTCCGGATGTAAGCTCCTTATCTCTGATGAAGAGCTTGTTTCCAGGGTTTCCGGGTACAGTGGCGAAGTTCTCTATACAAAGGATATAGCAGAACTACCTAAGGCAGAACCTTTAAAGAATCATCCTTCGTCAGAGGATTTGTTTATACTTCTTTATACATCGGGTACAACCGGTGTACCTAAGGGGGTAATGCTTGAACATGGCAATATCTCGAATTTCTGTAACTGGTACAGAAAATTCTACGACCTTACGGAAAACTCCAGGGTTGCTGCTTATGCAAGCTATGGATTTGATGCCTGTATGATGGATCTTTACCCGGCTCTGACAACCGGAGCAAGTGTCTGTATATTGAGTGAGCAGATCAGAACGGATATCGTGGCCATGGAGGAGCTGTTTAAAAAGGAAAAGATCACTCATGCCTTCATGACTACTCAGGTTGGAAGACAGTTTTATATGCTCTCTGAGGCAGAGAGCCTTAAGCACCTTTTAACCGGTGGGGAGAAGCTTGTTCCCGTGGAACTTAAAGGCAGCGGCACCGCACTCTATAACGGCTATGGCCCTACTGAGTGCTCGATTTTCAGCACCGTAAAGCCGGTGGATAAGGGCTACAGAAGGGTTCCCATCGGAAAGGCCCTGACAAATTATAAGCTGTACGTAGTGGATGAAAAGATGAGAAGAGTTCCGCCTTACGTACCGGGAGAACTGATAATCTCAGGCCTTGGCGTGGGAAGAGGATATCTTAACCGTCCGGATCTTACCGAAAAAGCTTTTATTAAGAATCCGTTTAGTGATGATCCGGATTATGCAAGAGCCTATCGGACGGGAGATATTGTCAGATTATTGCCGAATGGCGAAATAGATTTCATTGGACGAAATGACGGTCAGGTTAAGGTGAGAGGCTTCAGGATCGAGCTTACTGAGGTGGAGAGCGTGATCAGGGAGTATCCCGATATCAGGGACGCCTGTGTAAATGCAAGAGATCTGGGAGAAGGAGGAAAGGCTCTTGCTGCCTATATCGTAAGTGATAAAGAAATTGATATTAAGGATCTTAAAGCCTTTATCCTTAAGTCAAAGCCGTCATATATGGTTCCGGAATGGATAATGCAGATTGATGCCATCCCTCTTAACCAGAACGGCAAGGTCAACAGAAGAGCACTTCCCGAGCCTGCGGATAATGATGCCAAAGAGGAAAAGACAAACAGGACTGCGGACAATGTTCTGGAGGCTAAACTTAAGAGTGAAATTTTTAAGATCACCGGAAATGAGATAAGTGATTATGAGGAGCCACTGGAATTCCAGGGTCTTACAAGTATAGGCGTCATAAGACTATCAGTATTTGTTTACAAGAATTTTGGCATCAATATTCCTAATACGAAGTTTAAGGGGTTATCACTTATAGGTCTTGAGAATGAGATACTTACAGCCATTCTGAATGAAGAAGGACAGAAAGAAAGTATTCCTTCATCCTCTGATTACGATGCACAGACAAAGAAGGAATTTAAACCATACCCTCTGAGCGCTGCTCAGCTTGGGGTTTACATGGAGTGCGTAAAAAATCCGGATGATAAGACCTATAATATCCCTACCTGGCTTGAGTTTGATAAGGAGACAGATCCTGAAAAACTTAAACAGGTTATAGGTAAGATACTTAAGGCGCATCCGTCTCTCAATTTGCATTTTGAGACCATAGACGGTCAGGTTATGGCTGTTAATAATCCGGCACAGGAGCCGGATATATCTGTTGTGGAAATGACTCCTGAAGAATTTAAACAGTATAAGCAGGGATATCTGTTCTCCTTTAAGCTTAGCAAGGGTCCTCTTTACAGATTTGAAATAGTAAAGACCGGGGACTCCAACTGGCTGTATACTGATTTCCATCATCTGGTATTTGACGGTTTTTCTTTGGACCTTTTCCTGGGTGATCTTGAAAAGGCATTGTCAGGAAAAGATATTACAACAGAGGGTGCTGACTATTCGACCTTTGCTTCTGAACAGAAGGAACTTTTGTCCGGAGAAACCAAGGAAGAATATGATACATATTTTGCTAAGCTGTTTGAGAAATTTGATGCTCCGTCAAGCATTACTCCTGATCTTCCAAAATCAGATACAAAGGGCAGATCAGCTGTTTTAAGAGTGAAGCTTTCACAGGAATTGACAGACAAGGCCTGCAGACGATGTGAAGTATCCGAAGCGGCATTCTTCCTTTCTGCCTTTTACTATATGACTGCGCGACTTACCAATTCCGACGATGTATATATTTCAACAATTTCTTCCGGAAGGTCTGACGTGCGCTTTTCCGATACTTACGGAATGTTTGTAAATACACTTCCAATAGGTGCTTCACTTACTTTCGGGTCAGTGGATGAGTTCATAAAGAAAACAGCGCAAGACTTCGAGGAAGCTGTAAAACACGAGAATTATCCATTTGCGGAAGTATCGGATAAATGGGGCGTAACTGTAGAGATCATGTATGCTTATCAAAGAGGAATTGTTGAAACTCCCAAGATTCCCGGACTCAAAAACATTCTGGACGGAGCCTTGGAACTGGTTAAATTCCCTCTGGATGTTCGTATTGTTGATGATGGGGGCGACCCTGCCTTTGAGGTAGAATATGACGATGCACTCTACTCCGAAGGGATGATAAAGAACATCTGCAGGTACTTTAGCACGGTTGTTGAGTGCTTTGCTGAGGATGGCGACCATAAGCTGCGCCGGGTTTCACTTTTGGATGATAAGGAAAAAGAAATCCTTAAGGGTTTTAATACTGTTTTGGAGGAGAGAGAAGTTCCTGAAGATACCTTCTTCTTTACCGGAATGGAGAAGCACGCGGGGGAGCATCCTGACAGAAAGGCTGTAATAGCCACTGACGGAGAGTACACCTACGGTGAATTTGACAACATTACCGACAGGGTCGCCAATGCTCTTATCAAGAGAGGCGCAAAGGTTGGAGGGAAGGCACTGGTTCTTCTTCCAAGGACGGCAAAGGCCCTGTTTGCGTTTTTTGGCGCCAGCAAGGCAGGACTTGGATACATTCCGTTTGACCCCGCATATCCGACCGAGAGAGTGAATCTGGTAATAGAGGATTCAGATGCACAGTTTGTCATAACCACTTCGGATCTTCTTCCCCGCTTTGAAGGAAAGAACGCGGTAAACATTGATGAACTGCTTGAGGAAACTGATGCATCCAAGCCTCATGCACCGCTTAATAAAAAGAACATCTCTTACATGATCTATACCTCGGGTTCCACGGGCAGACCTAAGGGCGTCATGCTGACCCACGAGGGCATGGCTCATTATGTTGCCGACATGCCGGGCAAGGAGATGGTAAATACCCTGATAAAAGAGTGCTCGGTTTACTGCTGTATCACAACACTTTCCTTTGATATTTCGGTAATGGAATACTCGCTTGCTCTCAGCAACGGCCTTACTCTCTATATGGCCAATGAGGCTGAATGCAATAACGCAGACCTTCTGGCAGCACGGATGATCGAGACCAGGACCGATTGCATAAGCGGCACTCCTTCAAGGATATATACACTGTTAAGTTCGGAAGCTTTCTGTGAGGCCCTGAGAAAGTATGGAAAACTTGTTATCTGCGGAGGCGAGAAATATTCAGAAAACCTCTGTCTGGAACTTAAAAAGCTGGTTCCTCATCCGATGAACATTTACGGACCGTCTGAGATCACGATCTCCTGCAATGAGCATGATCTGACGGGAGATGACCTTATTACTGTCGGTAAACCTACTCCCGGTGTAGTGGAGTATATCGTTGATACTGATGGAAATGAGCTTCCCATCGGCGTTGTGGGAGAGGTTTACATTGGCGGTTGGGGAGTTGGCCTTGGTTATAATAACCTTGATGAGCTTACCCGGGACAAGTTCATAGAATATCGCGGACAAAGAATCTATAAGTCCGGAGATTATGCACGCTGGCGCAGTAACGGCTACATGGAGATCATAGGAAGAAAGGATAACCAGATCAAACTTCGCGGCCTCAGGATCGAGCTTGGAGAAGTTGAAACGGTGCTTGGTTCCTATGAAGGAATGAAACACGTCGCAGTCAAGATCGAAAAGATCAACGGCATTGAGCATTTGTGCGCCTGGTTCACCAATGATGACAAAGTAGACGTTAAGGATCTTAAGCTCCATCTTTCAAAGACACTTACCCCGTACATGATCCCTACTGCCTATATGCAGCTTGATACCATGCCATTTACTCCCAACGGCAAGCTCGATCTTAAGAACCTTCCGCTGCCTGAGATTTACAGGGGAGAGGGCGAAGGCGCAAGAACCAGGGGTGAGAAGGACTTCTGTGAGATATTCTCCAAGCTGCTTGGACTTGACAATGTTCTTGCTACCGAGAATTTCTTTGACCTTGGAGGCACAAGCCTTTTGGTTACTCAGGTAGTTATTGAGGCCGCTAAGCGCGGATATACTATTGTATTTGGAGATGTATTTGCAAATCCGACACCGAGAGCTTTGGCAGGTCTGTTCGAGGAGGGTACCGGACTTGGCCGGACAACTGCCGATAAGGAAGTAGAAGATTACGATTACGGCAGGATAGATGAACTTCTGAAGAAGAATACACTGGAAAGCTTCGAAGAAGGTGAGCTTTTGGATCTTGGCAACGTACTTGTGACGGGAGCAACAGGTTATCTCGGGATACATGTGCTCCATGAACTTCTGGAGAACACGGATAGCAGGATATATTGTCTTATCAGGTCCTCCGGATCAGAGACAGTGCAAAACAGGCTCAGCTCACTTATGTTCTATTATTTCGAAAAGAATTACAGGGAGATCATGGGAGAAAGACTGTTCGTACTGGAGGGAGATATCACCATTCCCGAATCTTTTGGTCAATTTGATGATAAGAACATCAATACAGTCTTTAACTGTGCAGCCATGGTTAAGCATTTCGCCCATGACAATATAATTGCTGACATCAACGTAGGCGGTGCAAAGAATGTTATCGGATTCTGTTTAAAGAACAATGCTATGATGGTTCAGACTTCAACCATGAGCATCATTGAAATGGGATTTGAGGATATGGCTGACAGGGATTTCCGGCCGACAGAGCAGAACCTGTACTTTGGACAGGATCTGTCCAATCAGTATGTTCATTCCAAATTCCTGGCTGAGAGAGCAGTTCTTGAAGCAGTGGCGGAAAGGGGCCTTACGGCCAAGATAATGCGCTATGGAAACCTGGCGCCAAGATACAGCGATGGAGAATTCCAGGCTAACTTTAATACCAATTCGGCAATGGGAGAGCTGCGTGCCTATGCAGCTTTGGGCTGTGCGCCCTTTGATGAACTTGACAGGGTCAGTGAATTCTCACCTATTGACATGGTAGCAAAGGCAACCGTGGCTCTTTCAAGAACCCCCAAAAACTGTACCGTATTCCATGCCATAACCGATCAGTACATAGCAATGGCGCATGTATTTAATGAGATGAGTAATGCCGGTCTTCCGATCAGGTTTGTGGATATGGAAGATTTTGAAAAGACCTTTGAAGCAGCAAAAGGAGATCCAAAGATGGCCAAGCTTATGACAAGTCTCATAGCATATAATCAGGGAAGCAATGAGCGAAAGAGGATAGTCCTTGATATGAACAGAGAGTATACTCTGCAGATCCTTTACAGGCTTGATTTTGTATGGCCAATCACATCGGGAGAGTATCTCCACAGATTTATGGTAGCCCTGGAAGGACTTAATTATTTCGAAAACTAATCGATTTTGTGACCCATAAGATAAACGGTTAGCATCTTCTCTGTTATGGGAATCCGCGGCAGATCCTTTTGTTCTTTTATTATATTCAGGATGATTATGTGAGCTGCCTGATGACTATGAATGAGCTGATGTTTTTGGACGAAATAGACTGCCGGGATCTGTTTGAGGGCGACAATCCAAGAGAACGGATCATGGTATTTGAGATGGGATAAAGAAATAAGGAGACATCAGACAGCTGACGTAAAGATAGTAAACTCACGCATGGACAAATACGATGTTTTCACCGGCATTGTCCACATTGTCCTGCCACATAAGCTCGAACGTGCTGAGAACCGTGATGGTTCCGGTTCCGTTCTTATAGAGGATTTCCATAGGTGCTGCACTGTCATCTCCGGCAGAGAGCATGGTATGGATGCAGTCTTTGTACCGGAGTGTGTTTCCGTCTGCCGGGACCGCTGTCATGCTCCATATTTCTGCTGAACCGTCCTCTGTGTCCTTGCGGATGAGAATGGCAAACCTG
>AUXO018121147.1_pt1 | contig 13737 bp, 14 predicted proteins | sample 768731 | NCBI WGS metagenome assembly AUXO01 (sample SAMN02715735, study PRJNA202380) | gut metagenome | biome: sheep rumen | host: Ovis aries | place: New Zealand: Palmerston North
TTTGCCTTCAAGGTTGTTTTAAAATACTCTAGCGTGTCTGACTTTATCTTTTTTGCAGGACCTGGAATAACGGTATTTTTAGGATCTTCAAGTGCCCATACACATCTATATTTTCCATATGTTTCAGGATGAGCTATCATATATTCGTATAGAGCTTTGGGGCTATCATTATATTTTCTTGAATGCGCACTAAAAATCACCAAGTCTTCTTCTATGGGTACAAACTTACCCCACAACTTCATAATTGCGCTTGCTGACACATTAAACACTTTGTAAAACGACTTGTTGTGTTTAAGCCAGAAATCAAGTTTGGCTCTAAAGCCATGCATTTGCTGTTCTGCCATTGTCTATATACCTTTTTGAGATATTACCTATTTTGACAATATTCTATGTATTTCATCTACAATATTATCCGAAATTAAAGGATTAATCTTTCCTGTCTCCCATTTAATCTTCGGCGTCAACAAACTTTCTTCTGGTAACGCAATGTCAAAGAGACAGGGTTCGTTATCGTTAATCAATTCTTTGTATTTTACTAATTCTTCATATGAAGGTAGTTTAAAACCTTTTATTCCGTAAGCTTCTGCAATCTTCACAAAATTGGGAACAGTGTAGCCACCCGAGACTGCCGTACATGCAAATCGGTCACCATGACTGAAATGTTGGGTTTCACTAATCTTTCCAAGAACTTTGTTATTAAGAATGAATATCTTTATAGGAAGATTCTCTCTCTTCACTGTTTCAAGTTCCTGAATATTCATTTGGAAACCTCCATCACCTGTGATACAATAGACGGCCTCGCCCTTGTTTGCAATAGCAGAGCCTATAGCAAAAGGAAGTCCACACCCCATAGTGCCATATCCTCCACTAATATGAATACGACCATGATCGCCTTTTAATACAAGCGACTGTGCTGTCCAGCATTGGTTCATACCCACATCAACTGAAATATTTGCATTCGGAGGGAGTAAAGCCCCAATAGCCTCTACGGCTCTATTTCCAGGTTGTTTGTCGTATTCTTCCAGAACAGCTTTTGCTTCCAAACACTGTTTTTTCCATGAACTAAAATCCCCGACAGGTTCATCCAACAGCTTGCGCATAAAATCCCTCGCATCGGTATGGAACTTGTCTTCGTCAGGTTTGATGTTTCTACTCAACTCCGATTCATCAATATCAGCTCTTACCAAATGTGCCTGTGGTGCAAAGTTGGCAGTATATCTGCCTACTTGTCTAAGACTAAGACGTGCACCAACGGTTACAATCAGGTCACATTCACGCAATATCATATTGGCTATACGATTGCCGTGTGTTCCAATAAACCCAATGTGCAGGTCATCCTGAGCGATGTCTACACCGTTCATTGTCGTTAGCAGAGGGATATTTGTCTTTCTTGCAAATTCATGGATCATATCCACTGCATCAGCCGTCCTGGCGCCATTACCGGCAATCATTACCGGTTTTTTATACTGAGGCTTGAATATCATAGCTAATGTTTTTTATTAATAATTCTGATTCACAATTTCTTTCTGCTGAATATCCAACGGGAAATCTATAATCACGCCACCCTTCCTTCCAAGAAGAGCCATGTTGTATGCACGATTAACAATTTCTGAAAATCCTTCTGGACTATTGGCCGTAACAGAATATTTTGTAATGGTTCTGGTCATAGAAACGATGTCCATCTCCTGAAATCCATTCTGACGAATTCCGGAAAAACCTTTCATTTCATTTGTGGGCACATTACCACATATCCCCATTATAGGAAATCCGTCAAACCAAGCGTCAGCAAGACCTCCAAAGGCATTTACCGCCCCAGGGCCAGAAGTGGTGAAATACACGCCAAGCTTACCACTCGTTCTAGCATAACCGTCTGCTGCAAGTGCACAACCTTGTTCGTGATAACAGACATGCGTTGTTATTTCGTCTTTCCTTTTATATAGGGCGTCCATAAAAGGGACAATGTATCCTCCTGCATAACCGAATACATCAGTTACACCGTGGGCAATCAAAAAATCGACTAAGTATTCTGAACAATTCATATTGAGAGTTTTATTCGTTTAATAACTGTTGTACATTCTGTTTTCTTACGATAATGTTATCTCCGCTTGGATATTCTTTACGCACCGCTTTCATTACGACCTTCGCAAAATCCTCAGGCTCTAACAGTGTGCTTTGGTCTTCATCTGGAAAAAGAAACTTTCGCATCTTCGTTCTTGTTCGGCCAGGAGATATAGCGACTGCATAAAGGCCATCTTCAGCCCAACATCTAGTTGCCATTGCAACAGCAGCTTTAGAGGCACAATACTCACTCCACGTTGCATGGCTTTCAATAGAAGCCGCAGAGCAAATATTGACTATTTGCAATTCGGGATTGTATTTCAAGGCAATGCCTGTGCAATAGAAAGTACCCCCAACGTTAATATCAAAATGCTTTTTGGTATTTTCCAAATCCATGGTCTTAATTGATTGGGGAACCACATAGCCTGCATTATTGATGAGAATGTCAGGAACAAAATCTTTGATTACATTTTCGATGCTCTCCCAGCTGGTTACATCCATTTCCTGACGTGTTGGAGCAAATACGTTGTAGCCATCTTCTTCAAGCAACTTTTTAATGGCCTGCGCAATTCCACCACTACCGCCAGTAATCAGCACTTTCTTTTTTACTTTATCTAATTCCATCTTTTACTTGTAATTGGTATATTGATTCTATAATTTCCAAATCACCAGGATATGTTATCTTGAATAAATTTGATTCTGTCTCAATAAAATGAGGCTTCACTCCATGATATTCAAACATCACCCTTGTTTCGTCTGTCATATCATTAAATCTTCCGCTCTCGTAAGCCTCTTCAAGCATATTCCTATCAAATGCCTGTGGAGTGAGGAGGTCATAAAGATCACCTCTATTTATGTAAGTACCATCACGATAGATAACTGTATTTACTAAGGGGCGAACAAAGGATGATGAAGGAAAGGGATCTTCTAATAATTGAACTATCTGATTTCGCGTAACCAAAGGACGAGCAGCTTCAACAAGAATAACTCTGTCTATCTCTTTAGGCAAAGCCTTAAGTCCATTCATCACAGAACCTGTTCTTGTAGCCCCACCTTGTATATCTTTACCTACAGCCACAATATTTCTCTCACCTACAACAGATAACGCTGTTTCATATGCATAACGCCAGATTGGTTTACCATGGAAAATCAAATCTTGTTTCCTTCCATGATATCTAGTACCCGAACCTGCTGCTAAAAGGATTGCTCCATTCATATTTCTAAAGTTATAAAAATGTTGTTGCAACTAATTCTCATTCTCAATTATACTAACTATTGTTTCGCTAACCTTATGTAGATTGATTTTTCTTGTTAGGTTATTTTCAGCAAATAGTCTGCTATTATTCCCGATAACAATTAGTCGCTCTGTCGACAAATTTGCCATCTCTCTAAAACCTTCAACTAGACTCGGAATATTATCTGGTTCTACAGTTAAACCACATTGGGCCTCATGAATATACCTTGCGGTTGCGCTATCACAATCGACACTAGCCAAAACAGGTTTTCCAGACATCATATAAGAAGTCATCTTCGAAGGCAAGCACAATTTGCCGTTACCTGTTGGAAGGGCTAACACGAGGACACTTGCTTGTGATTGTATTTGGGGTATTTGATCTCTATTTACAAAGCTAAAGTGGACATTGCCAAGCCCCATCTGCCTCACTAACTTCATACAATCCTCTTTTTGATTTCCCCCTCCATATAGGACTAATTCTGATTTGGGGATATTAGCTTCTGCAAATGCTTTAATAATTATCTCCACATTAGAATGAACGTTTATACTACCAACAAACACGAATCGTATAATGTCTTGGGGGAAGTCATTTCGTACGTTCTCAAAATCCTCATCATTTTGCCAGTTGTTCACAATCAGATATTTATCGCGAGGAATTTTTCTTGTTACTGAAAGATAACTAGCCATCTCGTCAGATATAGTGCGAATACTTGCAGCATTGCGTTGATAGTAAGTATCTATTGGCTTAAGTATGCCCATCACCATCTTTTTAACAATCCAAGGCTTATTACCCTTTGTTAATAAACACTCCGGATAAATATCCTGAACTGGAACCATATATGGAATTTTATACCGTTTGGCCATATAGGCGACAAGACCAAGCCCAAACAGCTGCCATGCTGAGTTATAAATAAAAGATATATTATTATGATGCTTTTTTATATATTTTGCGCATTTTTTTCCAAAATCTATACTCTCGCGGAATCTTCCTATCAGCTCCGATTGCGGATGGGTATATGAATCAACAAGTATAGTTTTGAATGATTTATCCTCCACCTCAGCAGTTTTAAACTTCGCACCTATTGGCCTTGTAGGATATGGTCTGAGAACTGTCACATCATACTTTCTCGCCAACTCATGCGCCAAGTCATAGTTGAGGAAAGCAGAAGTAACTTGCTCCGGAGGAAAAACCGCGGAAATAATGAGTATACTCTTATCCATGATTAACTATTATATAGATTCCTGTAGTGAGTTCGATATAATTCATACACAACTTCTTTTCTATAGGAAGAATAAACCTTTTCGTATGCCTTTACTCTCATTTTGTCAGCCTCTTCCTTGTGATTCTGGCACCAAGCAATAGCATCTCTAATGGCATCAGCTGATTTTGGCTTTACCAATATTCCACACATTGTTCCATCCAATGCCGTTAGCATATCGGGAATAGCAGCCCTATCGCATGAAATAACGAGTTTTGATAAACTCATTGCCTCAAGGATTGAAATAGGGAATGCCTCACTCTTATAATAAGTGGGGAGGGCTATCATGTCAACATTCTTCAAGAATTCTACGGCTTCTGCATTTGGCAGTCGCCCATGTATAACAACCCTGTCACCTATCAAATCTCCAGCTATACTTTTTATTTCTTTTACCATCTCATCTGTAGCAGGACCAATTATATGAAGAACGACATCCGTTTGGGTTACACCTTTAACTAACTCCAATACTCCTTTCGTAGGATAAACATTTCCACAAAAAGCAATAGTCTTATATTGTTTCGGAGTGCTATCCAATTTTTCTTTTACGTCAATTGAATTCGGGGTCAAAAATACTTTTCCCTTATATACATCTATATTATTTATGGCGTTGTATGATTTTTTATCCAGTACCCAAGTCTGATCAAATTCGTTTAGAGCTTTTTTAAGATACTTCCCAACAATCCTCGAACTATTTAAATCATCTGGTATGCACCCATATCTACAGTGCATAATACATTTCACACCAATCCTATGACACAAACGTGCCACATAATAATCTCTTATATGGCTTATATTACCGCTCGTCGTGGTATGTAGAATATCAAAATGTTCCTTCTTTATTACGTTTCTTACATTCCATAATACCTTCGTCATACCATATAGACCAATAGATAGTCTTGATATAGTACCTTTTGCTTTAATATTAGCAGAAGATACATTTACATATTTAAAATGGAACTCACTATCAGGGAAGGTATTTTTAAACTTCTTTGTCCAAGAAGCAATCCCCCCATTTCCAGTTAATGGGAAAAGACCAAGTATTTTCATTATGTTACAATTTTTTGATTACACGTCCTGGTACACCCACAACAATACTATTATCTGGAATATCATTAACCACTACAGAATTTGGAGCGACCAAAACATTGTTACCAATTTTAATTTTTCCAATTACTTTACAACCAACTGACAATGTAACATTATTCCCTATCGTAGGGACCATATCATTACTCCCTTTATTGCCTACTACTACTCCAGAATTTACTATACAACAATTACCCATGCTCTCACAATTGATAATTACCCCCCCCCTCCGTATGAGGAATATACAGTCCATAACCTACTTTGTTAACAGGTATGGCCAGGTTGTATTTTAAACCTAATTGCCTATGACGATACCTATAATAATATTTTAGAATTCCACCTTTCTTATCATAATACTCATATTTCCTCAGTACTTTAAGGTGTCTAAATACGCAAGCGTTAACGTTCCCGTAAAACAATTTAAAATAGTAATCGAAAATGGAAGAAATCTTGTTTGCCTTAGCATCTTCTTTCACATTTTTTTTAATTCATTTTTATTCATAGTCTTGATAATTAATCCCAAATAAAACCACCAATTTGATAAGTATTATACCTAGCAAAGAAGAAATAGCCCATAATAATTATGTAAGATAATGCAAACAGAATACGAAACGAGCGAGTTTTCATATAATGCATAGTATTTGGTAGTAATAAAAAAATAATAGACGAATAATACATATTAAGCCTACTCATGAACATAACCCTGCCGACTCCTAGTATTGCATTAATACACCCTATTATTAAGATGATACTTAATAATTTCGTTATACCATCGTCCCAAAAATTCTTTTTTATAGCTATTATTCTAATAAAGAGTACACCAATTAACAAGGCTGCAGATTTATAGTTTGTAAACTCTTCCTCATTTGCATGTAAGTATTTATTATAACCATCGATAAAAAGATCTGCAGTTTCTCCAATATAAGACACTATTGCAAACACAGCAATTGCATATATAGCAAAAGAAAAAAATAATAATGGCTTCCTATTAATACCATACATGAAATAAAGAGGAATAATAAACAATGCTGTTTGATGTATGGCGGAACTAATTAAGACGACAACTAAAAATTTAACAAAATATCTGTTGATTATATAAGGATAGCAAAAAAGAACTAGAGCCATTGCCATATGTTGTCTTAACACATAAAAAGATTGTAGATATGATCCTATTGTGTATAAAAGAACCGATACCAAAAACAATTTAGGTATAACATATTTTTTGATAATAAAATAATAACTACCTAAAATAATAATTCCTGTTATCAATAAGAAAAAAAAGAAGTTAGAGCTAATGATGCTTAATAGCCATGTATATATAATCCATCCTTGCTCAGACTTAAACTCTGGAACACTCCAGCCTTGATGGTTATAATAAGTGTAGCTATGACTTAAAGTATGACTAAAGGCATAATAATACTCTGGTAGATCCCCCCAATTTTTCCAGTTTATAGACAACCTTAACAAAAGCAGTAGGGAGAAGCATATAAGCAAATATACATTATAATGTTGTTTCCCTTTGACTTCATAGAAAAGTGCAAGGATAATAAAAATAAGTATAAGTATAGCAAATGCCTCCATTCCTATTTATTCTCGTTAACAAGATTATTAAATAGAGATAACCATTTGGGAATAATACTCTCTATCGTGTAGTTCTCCAATTCTGCAAGTGCTTTTTTACACAAGTTTATCCTTACAACATCACTTGCTATCATGTTTTTCAGTTCCTCCGCAAATTCTTTAATATCCCCATCTTTCACACATGACACTGCCTGCGAAGTGTATATTTCTGGTATAACTCCAAATAGTTCAAAAGCAACACATGCACAACTTTGAGATATAGCTTCATTCAATACCATTGGAAACCCCTCAACTCGAGAAGGCAATGCGAAAATTGAAGATCTAGAAAGATATTCGTCAACATTATTAACATACCCTGTAAAAACAACGGTTTCACTAATATTATACTCTTTTACCAAATTTTCCAAATAACGGGTATTCTGTTCACTTCCCGAACCAACAATGACCAAGTTCCAATCTGAATATATTTTTGATACATCTTTCCAAATTCTTAGCATTTGATCAAACCCTTTATTATACCAGCGGTCAATACTTCCAACGACAATAACATTATTCTCTTTAGTATCTTGAGTAATAATATTTGTCTTGAAAGAACAAGGATTATAAATATAACATTTTTTTCTAATTTTATCACCAACAAAATCACAGTCAGTCCGATGAAGCAAGACTGCCATATCTGCGCTATTATAAATCAGCCTTTGTAATCGAGAGAATCCTCGAATTTTAAATGTGTTATGGCGGTGCGCTACGAGAGGTATCCCCAAAAAAACTCTAGCTATGATAGAATACAATGTGCCATCCTCTTGTTCCCCAATAATTACATCTGGGCGGATTTCTTTTAATAATTTACGTAATACGCGGACATGATAATATAGTCTTTTAATTTTATTATCAGTTAAATGTGATTTTGAATAAATGGAATAAACCTTTACTCTATCATCCAAATGGTAACCTAATTGGTGTGTTGATAGGTTTGTAGCCATGTAAACTTCTTCTCCCCTATCTATTAACTCATTACACAATAAGGCGGTTACTCTTGCAGCTCCTCCACCTTGCATGGAATTGATTACAAATAACAGCTTCATAAATATATGTATTATTATTGTCGGAGTATTTTTACCGCAGATGCATTAACAATTGTCTTTAGCTGCTCTCTTTCAAGAGTATTAAGCCCGATATAAACCATTGTTATTAAAACGACAAGTAAAGATAAAAGTAAACCAAGCATATTAAGCATCATATTGTCATAATAGGTTTTGATTATAAAATACATAATACATGCTTCCGAGAAACAAACAGCACATGGGAATATCACTTTGGATAAGTATTCTTTAATAATAAGCCCCGCTATTTTATGTGCTATTATACAACATGCTATTTGATTTATTATTTCAAATATTATAACACAAATAAAGACAAATGAATAAGATGCGCCATATTTTAGACCGAGATAAGAAAACGGGATAGGTAGAGCCAAAACAATTCCTTCACATATCTGATAGTATTTTAGATTGCCTACGGCCTGAAATAAAACATCAATAACATATGCTAATGATCGAATGATGGCATTAATTAAAATCAATTGAAGAAAAATGATAGAATAATCGGGTATTATTCCCAGCCAGAACCTCAATATTTCCTCTGTAAAAAACAAAAAAGGGAGCGCTACACATAACTGTATTGCAAATATAGCCTTTGCTGACAAAAACAATGTAGACATCAGACGTCCTCGTTCTCCTTCTCCATAACATTTTACACAGTAGGGTTTTATTACAATCACTATATTTGAAACAAAATGCTGAAGAGCCGATGACACCTGGTTAGCCACTCCTCTTGCTGCATTTAGTACAGGACCTCCAAAAAAATTGAGTACCATATTCAAACCGTTCTGAGTGAAAGTAAATGCAGAATTACCAAAAAAGTTCCACCCTGCAAATTCAGCCATCCTTTTAAAATAATCTTTATCCCAAACATGCCGAAATTTCACTTCTAAAAATTCTTTTCGACAATAAAAGACATTTATGCTTGCTATTAATACTGATACAATAAAAAGCAGGAAAGAATAAAAAATAAGTTTATTTAAAGGTGAAATAGATAGCATATATACTGCAAACAATTTTAGTATACTTTCAAATATTGAGAGGTATGCATAAAATTTCATTTCCTCATGTGCTATTATGACAGCATCAAAAGGGGTTGTCATAATTGTTACAATAGCAGTTAAAATTGAGAATTGCAAAACCCAATGAGCAGGTATTATACTTTCTATTGGAATCACAGCTTTAAAGTCCAAGTACCACAGTCCTAATATCTCTGCTGCAACGAAAAAAAAGATTGCTAGACTTAAATTTACATATATACTTGTATTAAATACTACCATCAATTTCCCTTCATTCCCCCTTCCCATCTCATAATTCAGAAAACGTTGAGTCGATGATGAGAATAAACCCCTAATCGAAGAAAATAAAGCAACAATACTTCCTACCAAGTTATAAATACCATAATCCTCTACACCCAATTGTTTAAGAACAACTCTAGATGTATAAAAAGAAATCAACATTAATAACAACATACGAAAATACATGTAACCAGTATTTTTCGCGAGTCGTTTTGTCGTATTTATGCTATTATCTGACATTTCTAATCAATTTTACTATCTTTCTTATACATCTTCTTAAGAAGCCATATCTATATACTTCAATATTCCCACTACTAAAATTCGAAGTCAGAACTCTATTTGTTATTATTTCATATTGTCTCTCATATGAATAGTTCTTTTTAATATAATTCTGGCATTTTCTTGAGTAAACATCAAGAGAGTCTGGGTTTTCAAAAACATCTTCTAACAATTCTTCAATGGCTCGTCTGTTGCTTAAAGGCTTACCAATAATTTGATAGTACAAGCCGTCACCATCATCACCGATATCAATATCAAAAACCCAAGAGCATATATTGCTTCCTTTATATTCATCTGATAGCGAATCAATTAGTATCGCAGGAAGTCCAGCATAGCCCATCTGTTTAACAGTAACCCCCATTCCTATTCCCAAATCATTTTTAGAGAATACAATATTAAGTTCAGAAGGTTGTACTGCACCTAAATAATTTACTTCTATATTATGAGGCACTATTCTTCGTTTCAAATCCGAAACGTACTCTGGAGCTCCATGCCCTACTATATTAAACGATATTTTGAGATTTCGCCTATCTGCCAAGTCCTCAAGTGTTTTAAATATCCTGAAGATTGCATCATTCTTATAGAAATCAAATCTCCCTACCCATAAAATATTCCATTTATTAGCGTTGATATTGTGTGTATAATTAAATATGTCACCGCTATTTTTTTGTATTGGTAAACCTTCAATCACCCTTTCTGGCATTTCTTCCTCATAATACCAGTTGTTGAAATCAAAAATAGCATAAGATGTATAGTACGAACCCGAAGAGTCATCTAATTCCCTTAATAATCTCTTCTGGTAATAGTACAATGAGTTTTTATTTTTCTTTAAAAAATATTGTTTCTGCTTAAAAGGAATATAGTTGACCCAATCTAATGGATGCGGCCAAACTAATAATATTTTCGAATTTGTTCCCTTGAAAACATCAATTAAGATAAGTAAATCCCTAAAATAACCACAAATCCCGTATGTGTTTTCAAAATCTATGTTTTGAATTTGTTTTCGTATATCTGATCTTTGAATATTCCTTTGTTTGTTTGTCATATACATAATATTATCTGGATCACGATAAATATAAGATATCCCAGATATGCCATCTAACAATTCAAAGTAGATGTTTTTAGAATCATTTATTGTAAGTAGATATACATTAAAGTTTCTCCTCAATAAATATTTTATATACTCTGAGAAAAAAACTTCCATTCCACCAACCCCAGAACCGTAAGCACATACTATAATATTCTGCATATAATCAAATGTTTATCTTTCGTAATTCACAATATTTCTCGTAATCGTACGTATACTTATCTCTCGCATACTCTTCAGACGCGAGTATTAAGGAAACACCGTTATCCTTATACGAATGTGTTCTAAACCAAATGCCAGGGTGTATAATCAGGCCCTTTGCAGGATTATCAAGCAAGACACTTGTCTTAGTCTCGGTGTCATCCATGTCCACCACAAACGTGCCATGAACTGCTATCATTATCTCCATCCCTTCCAGAAGAGCATGAGCTCCTCTATCTTTTCCTTCTTGAATATGATGTAGCCAGAAGACACGTTTTACTTGAAATGGCAGCTCCTTATCTATCACACTTATTGCTCCACGTTCATCAGTAAACGTAGCGATATCTATCAATGTACAGTCGTGTATGGTGTAACTTGTATTCATCCTTAATCCATCTTACTCAGTTCGCGGAACTTTTCAACCAATGCTTCCTGATGCTCTATCACATCATAGTTTTCCTTACGGATAGCTTCATCTTTGACACAAAGACCAAAACGTTGAATGGATTTCAAGAAGGCATCATCAGCAGGCAGGTAACGTGTTTCGTATTCCTGGTTCTTCTTGATAGTACAAGTCGGAACAAAGCCAGTCGGTGCTGTCAGTACACGGTTGGAAGTCAATGTTCCCTTACTGCACCAGATTTCTACATCACATTTGTAGTCATTATCCATACCAAAGGCAAGCTGAGCAACAACTCCTTCATCATTAACCATAGTAGCAGAACCATACATATCCACCTCAAAGTCAGACAGGTAATTAGCAGTGGCAGCAACCAACTTCCCACTCATACCGAGAAGGGTTGTGGCATATTTCATAGTGTAACCCCCGGCATCCAGCAATGCACCACCACCCAATGCTTTGTTGTAACGAAAATCTCTGGCATCACGTCTGGGGAATCCAAAAGTTATTCTATATAAACGCACATCACCGATCTCTCCACTACGAACTATGTCATTGATGGCTTCCAACTGGTTATGGAATACAAACATATAGTCCTCATGTAGGGCAAGATTGCGTTCCTTGGCAAGTTCAACCAGTCTTTGCGTATCTTTCAGACAAGTTGTAGAGGGCTTCTCTACAAATACATGCTTTTTGTTTAGGAGAGCCTTTTCTGCCCACTTGAAATGGAGGGCCGGAGGAAGAGGAAGGTAAATGGCATCAATCTCTTGAGATGAAATCATAGTGCCATATCCTTCAAAGATCTTTCCGCCATAATTATCTACAAAGGTTTGTGCCTTTTGCCTTTCTTTGGCTAGAATTTCATCTGTAGCACCTACGAACTCTTCCTTACTCGCAATTGCCACTCCTACATATTCAAGCCCTTCTGCCAGCTTCAATGATGGCAGGAAGCGGCGGAAGGCTATTTCAGAAGGACAGATTATACCTATTCTTATCATTTGTCTTGTATTAGAAACCGTACATGTCAACAAGCACCTTCTTCATGTTCTCGATGGTGTAGTCAAGTCCTTCATCAGCGAGACTGGTGTAGAATGGCAGACGGGCAATGCGATTACCCAAATTCTCAGTGATAGGCAGATCTTCAGGCTTATAGCCAAGACGCAATCCGTATGGTGCGGAATGCAATGGCATGTAGCCAATATATACATAGATTTCTTTCTCCTTCAATTTGCCCATGAAGTTAAGCTTGTCCTCCAGTGTGGGGAACACTGCCCAATATGCATGATGGTTCAACTGAACATATTCTTTAGGCTGGAATACACCAATGATACCCTTCTTTACATAAGGAGCGAAGAGTTTAGTGTAAGCTTCTGTCAATTTACCACGTTTTGCCTTAATCTCTTCCTCATGCTCCAACTGTGCATAAAGCATTGCGCCAAGGACATCAGAAAGAAGATAGCTTGAGCCTTTGTCAACCCAACTATACTTATTCTTCTGGCCATTGATAACCAAACTACGGTCAGTACCCTTTTCTTGGAGGAAGGTTGCTCTTTGATGCCACTCTGGCACATTGTTAATCAACAAGCCACCTTCACCGGCACTGTAGTTCTTGGTCTCATGGAAAGAGAATGCTGCAATGTGTGCCTTCTTTCCAGAAGGAACTCCCTTGTAGTAGCTACCGTATGACTGTGCACAATCCTGGAACACTATCAGATTATGACGGTCTGCAATCTCACGAATCTCGTCAATATCACAAGGCACACCTGCATAGTCAATCGGCATGATCATCTTTGTCTTGGGGGTAATCAATGCCTCAATCTTTGTGTAGTCAATGTTCATGGTCTTGGGGTCAACCTCACAGAACACTGGAAAGCCACCAAAGAGGACAACTGCATTAACAGTAGAACTGAAAGTGTAGGAAGGGAGAATCACTTCATCACCAGGTTTCAAGTCCGCCAGAACAACACCCATCTCAAGGGCTGCTGTACCTGACGGACAGAGGAATGCGCTATCATATCCGTATTTCTCCTTCATCATTGCAAGAACCTTCTTGCAATAAGTATGATTACCACAAATCTGTCCACTGCGAAGGGCATCAATCATGTACTTTTCCTCGTCACCAGTCTGGTACGTCTTGTTAAATGGAATTCTCATAAT
>AUXO016366881.1_pt1 | contig 13734 bp, 20 predicted proteins | sample 768731 | NCBI WGS metagenome assembly AUXO01 (sample SAMN02715735, study PRJNA202380) | gut metagenome | biome: sheep rumen | host: Ovis aries | place: New Zealand: Palmerston North
TGAATATCTAATTTACTATTCGGGAATAATTCATTAATATAAGCCATAGAATCCTCATAAAAAAATTCAGCATCTTGTCCGTTTAAATACTGTTCTCTAACTTTTTCTTTTGCATTGTCTGACAACTCATTAAAATTATAAACTACAGTTGTAATTGTTTCTGTAATTGTTCTCATGTTTTTTCTCCTTTTTTTAATTTAGTTGATTTATTGTTGTTTTTTGTTGTTGACTTTATTATATCTTATCAATTTTTATTTGTCAAGTAAATATAAAAAATTTTTTTTTATATTTTTTTTTATTGTTTTTAACAATTGAAATTCTATCTACTATTAAATTGTTTTTAACAACTTATTTTTGTTTTTTATATTTTTTTAATTGTTAAAAACTTTATATATATTTATTGTTTTTAACAACTGAAAAAAATATTAATAAAAAAAGGAACAGATTTTAATCTGTTCCTTTTTTATCAATATTATGATGCGATTCTCTCTTTAATTGATTCTAATAAATCAGTTTTTTCTATTTCGTAAAATTCACCAATTTCTATTCCATTAACAATGTCATAAACTGTATACATTTCACTTAATAAATTAATATCAGCACAGTATTTATCATTAATATCAATGTACTGATAAAAACATTCCAGACTAAAAAATTCTTCAATACATTCAAATTTTACGGCAAAATAATCAGAATATCCTGCTCTAATATCGCCTACTAAATGTATCATAATAAGAAGGATACATTCATTATTTTTCGTGTAAAGATAATCAATATTAATATCATTAGAAATATTGGCATTATTGTTATAAGTATTATATCCCTTTCCTTTTTTATAAGCTTTTATTCTAAAATCATTAATCCATTCATCGGATACATTGATTTCATAATCTTTTAATTCTTCCAAAACAGGCAGAATATCTCCACAAATTACATCCTCAGAAATATTACCGTTATTATCAAAAATCCATGCGGTTGAATCATTACGAAAATCCTTAACCTGATTGATAACGTTTTCTAATCTTGACATATGTTTTTCTCCCTTCGTTGTTTGTTTGTGTTTTTGTTTTATCTGTATTAAATATATCATATATATATTTTTCTGTCAAGTATTTTTTTAATTTATTTTATATTAAATTAGTTAATAATTTTTAAGTTTTTAACAATTAAAATATTATTTTTTTAAGTTGTCAAAAACAATGTTTTTTAATAATTTTAATTGTTAAAAACAATTAGTTAAAGAATTATTTTTAACAACTAAAATTATTTTTTTAGTTGTTAAAAATAATTAATTCCATTTATAAAAAAAACAGGAAAATATTTCCTGTTTTTTTATCGTTTATTTTTTTAATTCCTTAATTTCTTTTCTAATTTTCTCTAAATGTTTAAATCGTTCATTTCTGCACTCTATTTCATGATTTAAACGGTCAGATAATTTATCAATTTTACTTTGAATACTTTCAATACATCTATTATCCATTTGAATCATTTCTTTTGTATGTTTAAGACCATATCTAAGTTTTGAATATTTATTTTCTTTTGTGGAAGAATATGGATTATAAGGTTTTCTTTTACAATTTAAATATCCTGCATAATCTACTTTTTTAAAATCATAAGTTTTAATATTACGAGAACCATCATATAAACGTTTTCTACCGTCATATCCTCTGCTAAAAACAATTTCCCTATTAGTTTTTTCATTCCTAACAGTCCAATTATTATAGCCACTCCATGTTGAATCATAAATTGTATATCCCATAGTCTCAAGAATCTCTTTATATTTAGGCTCTTTATTAAGTTTTGTGCTAATGGTTTTCAGAATCATTTCATTAACTGTAAGTTTTACCATGTTTTTTCTCCTTTTGTTTATTGTTTGTTGTTTTTTTTGTATTTTAATGATATAACAGTTTTATTTAATTGTCAATACTTTTTTTATTTTTTTTAAAAAATTTTTTGTTTTAAAATATTGTTTTTAACAACTTGTTTTTTATTTATTTTTTTTAATTGTTAAAAACTATTATTGATTAATTATTGTTTTTAACAATTGAAATAATAAAATATAAAAAAATAAAAAAGGGTTTCCCCTTTTTTATTTATACTTTTATTAAAATGGTCATACCGTCATCAAGAAAACTGCCGTATCCTCCAAAATTGTTTCCATAAATATCATAATACTGTCTGCCATTATTGAGCGTTTTAATCTCACAATTAGCTTTCATTAACCAGTAAAGCACCTCGCTAATTGTATCAGGATTTACTGGCAACTCTAATTTATAGAGAATTTTTTCTGCTAATTTTTTTGTTTTGTTTTTTGCTGTAGTTTCTACAAAAACATCTTTTCTTCCTAATCTAAAAGTAAATCCTGTCATTTTTTTATCTCCTTTTTTTTGAAAGAATTTATTTGTTGTTTGTATCTTAATAATATAATAATTTTATTTAATTGTCAAGCGTTATTTTTAAATCTTTTAAAAAATAAAAATTTTCTTCTCCCATATCTTCATTGTACAATACTAAATCTTTGTTATCATTAATATAAACGTTCCACCACTTACAATTCATAAATAAGGATTTTAAAATAGGATAACAAAATCCAATAAATTCATCATATACGGCAAAAGGCATATATCTAAGCATTAAAACGTCATTATCTTTAAAACCTTTTGTAATTTCTTTTGTACATTCTTTATCTGTATAAATCTGACGGTCTATTCCTTCATAAAAAATCATGGTTAATCTCCTTTTGAATTGCATTATTTACTGTAATTAAATAATATCATACTTTATTCAATTCGTCAACTATTTTTTTTTATTTATTTTATGTTAATTGTTTTTAACAACTGATATTTTTCTATATTTTTTCAGTTGTTGAAAACTATATATATTTTTTTGTTTTTGACAACTGAAATATTTTTTTTTAGTTGTCAAAAACAATTTTAGATTATTTATTGTTTTTAACAACTGAATTTTTTTTATTATTATTTTTTCAGTTGTTAAAAACTTAAAATGCGCAAGATAAATAAAAAAAACAGGAAAGATTTATCTTTCCTGTTTTCGTAGCCCTTACCACTTTTTTCTACAAGTGGCTAAAATTCTGCTAATTTCTGATTCTGTTTTTGCCTGATTAATTCTTTTAATTACATCTGGCATAATTTCGTCATAGCCAAAGTCTTTAGCTACAGTTTTTGCGTTTCTTCTGTATTCTTTCAGCTCTTTTGTTTCTTTCATGGTTTATCCCCTTTTTTATGTTTTAGATTTTGATTTTAGGCTTCTTTTTTATATCTTCTATAGTATTCCTTACTGGAATTAAAGAACATTTTTTCGTCCTTTCTCTGAATAGCTTTTCTTACCATGTTAGCTACATTATTTTTCATAGCGTCATACTCTTCAATGGTTACAGTGTAATCAATAGCAGTTACAGTTTTATGATTTCTCATGTTTTTTCTCCTTTTGTGTTGTTTGTTGTTGTGTTGTTGTTTTCTATGCTTTTATGTTACATTATTTATTTTTATTTGTCAATACCTTTTTTTTTATTTTTTTTAAATTATTTTATTTGGTCTTCTTCTGCCAATTCTGTTAATTTGTTCATTACATCAATATTTCTGATTAAACCTAATTCATATAAAGAAAAGCAACGATAAATTTCAGATAATACTTTTTCTTCATTAAATTGGCAGTCTTCCCATTTTTCCGCTTTTTCTCTTTTTTCTTTTAAAATATCAGTTGCATATTCTCTCATATACCTTTTTAGTTGTAACATTGTATTCTCCTTTGTTTTTATTTGTTTTATTGATTTTGTAATTGTATGGTATCATATTTTATTTTAACTGTCAATATATATTTTTTTTATTTTTTAAATATTTTATTAGGGATTGTTTTTAACAACTTGATTTTGATTTTGTTTTTAAGTTGTTAAAAACAATTTTTATTTAAAAAATTAGTTGTTAAAAACTTTTATTGTTTATAGTTGTTTTATTGTTTTCAACAATTGAAAAAATATTTTTTAGTTTTTAACAACTGAAAAATATAAAAAAATAAAAAAAAGGGGGGAAACTTTCGTTCCCCTCTTTTTTTTTATTCCATATTTTCCCATTCCTTTTTGCTCATTTTCGGGAATCCGTAATATTCCCTAAAGCTGTTAATATGTCTCATAGTGGTTGCGCTATAGCCGTACCAATCCTTAATAAAATTGTTGTTCTCGTCAATGTGACAAACGATTGTGTTATAGCTTCTTAAAAACTTGCTGTTGTTTTCTGTAATAACTACAGCTTTTCCGTAAAAAGATTTGTGAGAATCACAGGGCTGTAAATTAAAAGTGTTATTCATGTTTTTTTCTCCTTTTCTGTTTTTCTGTTTTTTTGTTTCTTTTGATGATTTGATTGTATCAAACCATGATTCAGTTGTCAAGAGTTTTTTTTACTTTTTTTTAAGCACCTCACCTGAGCAGAGACCCTAAGCAAGATACCTAATAAGTGGCTCTCTTTTGTTGTTGTCCTTATTGTATCTTATTTTTATTTAATTGTCAATGCCTTTTTTTTATTTTTTTTAACTTTTTTTTGTGGCACTTATAATATTTTAGTTGTTAAAAACTTTATGTTTTTTATTTGTTTTTAACAACTAAAATAATAAATAAAAGTTTTTAACAACTGATTTTTTTATTAAAAATATCCGTTTCAGTTTTTGAAATTTAAGTTGTTAAAAACTTTTTGTTTCCCTGTTATTTTTTATTGTTTTTAACAACTTAAAAAAAAATCAGATAAAAAAAGAACAGAGATTAAATCTCTGTTCTTTTTTTATTAGGCAAAAATTTCAAGTGTTTTTTTTGCCATGGAAACAAGCTGTTCATCTGTTACAACTGCCATTTTTCCAATATTTAAACCTCTGGAAAGTTCTGTGGCTTTAGCTACAGGAAAATTTTTATTCAAAACATTTCTTGTAGGTCTGCCGTTAGCTTCAATAATTAAGTTGTAAAATTTGATACATTCACTTTTGCTCATTTTCATGTTTTTTTCTTCTTTCCTTTTAATTAAAATAAGTTTTTGTTTACTGGTGTAATTGTATTTTAATAGATTTCTTTTTATATGTCAAGTAATTATTTTATTTTTTTTTAAATATTTTTTTTACAGTTGTTAAAAACTATTTTTTAAAAAATTAGTTGTTAAAAACTATTTTTTTACTATTGTTTTTAACAACTGTAAAAAAATAATTGTTTCCGTTTAAGGATTTATTGTTTTTAACAACTTGAAAAGTTTTATAAAAAAAAGAAAAGCGGAAAAATCCGCTTTTCTTTTTTAGGCGTTGGCTAATGCTGTCAACTGCCTATTATATTTTTTTAACTTCTTTCTGGCAAGTGCTTTCTGTCTGGGAGTTAAAAATCCAGTACGTTCTAAAAACTGTGCAAAACTTGTCAGAATAGGAGCATCAACTCCGTTAAACCCTGTCCCATTCTGTACATTTGTTGTACTTGTAGCTTGCTCTTCTGCTGTCTGGCAAGCGTAAAGCTTTTTTAAAGCCCCATACAAAACCTTATCATTGGTCTGTATAAGCACTCTAATTTCGTCCTGTGTCCATGTTCTGCTCATAATTAAATCTCCTTTTTTGGTTGATTGTTTGCTTTGTTTTTGTATCTTAATGATAACCTTTTTTTATATAATTGTCAAGCTATTTTTTATTTAAATTATAAAAAAATTTTTGATTTATTAATTTATTGTTTTTAACAATTAAAATTTTGTTTCGTGTTTAATTGTTTTTAACAACTGATATTTTTTTATTTTTTTTTAAGTTGTTAAAAACAATTTTGGATTGTTTATTGTTTTTAACAACTTAAATTTTATTTTTTTAGTTGTTAAAAACTATGTTTCCCTTAAAATTAAAAAAGAAACAGGGATTTAAATCCCTGTTTCCCTTTTAACAATTATTCAATCCTTGCTTTACATGTTCAAAGCATTTATTAATAATTTCTTTGTCTGGTGTGAGATTGCAAGCGTTATATAATCTTGTCACCTGATTAGGTCTTGCTATTAAAACTGTAACAAGTGCATTTTGCGAACAAGAAAATAATTTCATAAAGTTATAGATAAAAATAATGCCGTTTGTTGTTACAACGTGGACTTCCTGACCGTTTTTATGCCCTTTATCAACCAAGAAACTTTTGTCAATTTTTAGTTTTTCTCTCTCAATTTCCAAAACATTTTTAAACCTGTTATTTCGGTTGTTCATATGGTAAGACTTACCTGCCTTTTTCAAATTTTTTTCATTTATATTAAGGGGATAAAGTGAAATATTATTAAAATTTTCATTTTCTTTAATAGTCATTTTTTTTGCCCTCCGCAATTATTTGCAACTAATTAATTGTACCTTAATTATAATGGTTTATATTTTTATTGTCAAGTATTTTTTTTATTTTTTTTATCCCAATTATTAATTATAGTTTTTAACAACTGGAAAATATAATTATGTTTTTAGTTGTTAAAAACTATATTATATTTTTATTGTTTTTAACAATTTGAAAAAATACAATTTTTTAGTTGTTAAAAATAATGATTGATTGCTTATTGTTTTTAACAACTAAAAAAAGATAGATATAAAAAAACAGGGACTTTTCAGCCCCTGTTTTTATCAGTTTTAATCTTCTACTAAAAACTGACTTTTATTAATTTTGTCGATTGCTTCAAGCAATCCCGAGGCATATCCCTGTAAGTAATCGTTTGTCTCATAATTGGGATTTGCGAAGATTTCTTGAACACTCATTGTTATTACAGACCGTAAGATTTCGCTATATTCCTTTGCTGTTCTTGCCATAATACTATTCTCCTTTGATTGGTGGCTTGTTTGTTGTTGTATTAATCATAATATGATTTTTTTAAAAAGTCAATATATTTTTTTTATTTTTTTTTAAAAAATTTTTTCTAAAGTTGTTAAAAACTATTATAGATTTTTATTGTTTTTGACAACTGATTTTTTTAGTTATTGTTTTTCAGTTGTTAAAAACTATTTTTGTTGATTGATTATTTATTGTTTTTAACAACTAATTTTATTTTTTTCAGTTGTTAAAAACTTTTCTTTTTTTAATTGTTTTTAACAACTTTATTTTTCCCTTTATATTTTTTTAGTTGTTAAAAACTTTAAGGGAATATAGAAATAAAAAAATGAGGGATTGCTCCCTCATTTTTATCATCCGAAGATGTAAATAGCCATTGTTCTGTCTGTTACGGCATACAATTCATTGGTGTTATGCCCCTTAAAGAGCATTCCATTGCAACCGTAAATACCGCAAGCATAACCGATTTGGGTTAAATACCCTTCTTTTTTTTCGATTTCTTTTCTGGTTTCGTTCGTGCCATTGGTAATGTTTACGGCTACATTATTCCTAACCATTTCTCGAAGTGCCTTCTGTGTGTATTTTGTCATTGTGTGACCTCCTGTAAAAAAATGTGTTGTGTTGTTTGCTGATGTCTTTATTATAGCAGATTGATTTTAAATTGCAAGTGTTTTTTTGAATTTTTTTTAAAAAATTTTTTCGGATATTTTTTTTCAGTTGTTAAAAACTTTCCCTCTTAGTTATCTGGTTATTTATTTTTGTTTTTAACAACTGATTTTTTATAATTTTTCAGTTGTTAAAAACTTTTCTTTTCTGATTTATTGGTTAATATTTTTGTTGTTGTTAAAAACTATTTTTATTGATTGATTATTAATTGTTTTTAACAACTGATTTTTTTTATATATTTTTTTCAGTTGTTAAAAACTTTAAAAAAGTATATAAAAAAATAAAAGTGCCTTTTGGCACTTTTATCTTATATAATGTTTGTCAAAAAAATCTTTCATTTCTTCGGGACGCATTTTATAGAACTTTGTTTCTTCTCTGTCTGTTTCTCCATCGTAGTATTCGTTATGGATAACAACCACGACTTTTTCAGGGCTACACTCGCAAACTGTAACTTCAGTGAAATTGCAGATACTACCTTTTTTATAAACAAACAGATTTTCGGAAACTGTTCCCTCTATATCAACTTTAGGAACAAAACCACGACTAAATAAATCAAAACAAATAAGGTTCTTCATAATATCATCCTCCTGTATTTGGTGCGGTGTTTTAAGTTGTATATAGCATAACAGAATATTTTAGATAATGCAACTATTTTTTTAAATTTTTTTTCTGGAAATTGGGACTTAATAGTTTTTAACAACTGAAAAAATTTTTTCAATTTTTCAGTTGTTAAAAACTATTAAGGATTCTTTATTGTTTTCGACAACTTTGTTTTTTTATATATTTTTACAGTTGTTAAAAATAATTTAGGATTGCTAATTGTTTTTAACAACTGATTTTTTTTATTTGCGTTTGATTGTTTTTAACAACTTTATTTTTCTTTTTGTATTTTTTTAGTTGTTAAAAACTTTAAAGAAACAAAAAAAAATAAAAAAGTGCCTTTCGGCACTTTTTTATTTAAGCAATGTTTTCGTTTTCGTACTGATTACTCCACCCCCTCCCTGTATAAATTGCAACGCCTGTTGCGTGAATAAATGACCATGTGGATTCATCCCACAGGTCAAAAGGCATATTTTCAAGGAGTAAAACATCCCCCTCTTTGAAGCCTTCCCAGACTTCCTCATGATTCTCGTTATAGATGTTGCCATTCTCTTCCGTGTAAATTGTCATTATTTTATCCTCCTGTAAAAAAATATTTGTTGTTCGCTTGATGTGTTAAGTATATCTTATCTTTTTTGGAAAGTCAATCCCTTTTTAAAAAAAATAAAAAAATTTTTTTTAAAGTTTTTAACAACTTGAAAATGTTAAACGGTAAGAATTTTTTTAGTTGTTAAAAACTATTGTTGATTCCTTTTTGTTTTTAACAACTTAAATTTTATAGAGAAAAAAACAATTGTTAAAAACAATTGTTTTTGTGATTGTTTTTAACAACTTAAAATTAGGGACAAAATAAAAAAAGCGGAAAATTCCGCTTTTTTTATTAATTGGGAAAATATTTCGGCATACCCTCATCCAGTAAAACAGATTTGGGTATCCATGTTTTCCACCGCTTATCTTTTTCAAGCGGTAAATCGGTTAAATAGCGATAATTACGGCTCTTGTTAAGGTTCCAGTAAAACAGCTCAACCTGTATTGCCTTCTCTGTTTCCTTAACCACTTTGCCATAAAAACAGTTCCCGACTTCCTTCCATTTTGAGCGGGTCTCAGGGTTAACTGTTCCTGTATTTTTAATCACTGTATCCCATTTTAAAGTAAAGTTATATCTGCCTGCTTTTGTCTGTTCCTGCTGATAAAACCAGCTTTTAACTTTAATGACCATGTTATCCTCCTGTCCTGTATTGGTGCGGTATTTGTTTATGGTTATAGAATACTCCCTTTTTTTGGTTAAGTCAACACTTTTTTTATTTTGTTTTGGGTATTTGTTTTTAACAACTTGATTTTTTATTTCGCTTGAATGAAAATAATTGTTTTTAACAATTTAATTTTCCCTTGTTCGGTTTCCCTTGTTCGGGCAATTGTTTTTAACAACTTAATTTTATTGTTTCGCTTGCAGGAAATATTATTTGCCTTGCAGGACGTAGGAATTTTTTAGTTGTTAAAAACAATTATTCTTGTTCTCCTGTATGGATTGATTTTTAGTTGTTAAAAACTATTATTATAAAGTATGTTAAACATATTGCTTTAATAGGAATTATTTCTATTATTTTTAACAACTGATTTTTCTTTTTTATTTTTCAGTTGTTAAAAATTATATTTTTATATTTTTATATTTTTACAGTTGTTAAAAATAATTTTGGATTATTAATTGTTTTTAACAACTTTATTTTTTTATGGTTCCGTTTCTGTTTTTTAAGTTGTTAAAAACAATTTTCCTATAGGCATAAAAAAAAACAGGGAACATTTTCATGTTCCCTGTTCCCTTGTGTTAATCGACAAGGAAAACTTCGTAAATTTTGCGACCATTTAATTCTCTACTGATAATTTCTTTTGCTTCTTTTTTTGTATGTTCTACCATCTCTAAAGTGTTATTATTGAGAGCGTCCCAGTACTCCATAGCGTTTTCATATGCTAAACCCTCAATCTCAATCGGGTTTTCGTTGGTAGTGAAACATTTAAGCCCATCTGTACACATTACATAGGCAAGAAGACCCTCCGCAATGGGGACAAAATAGAAACCATTGTCAAGAGTTGCAAGAGTTGCGTTTGCTTTTTTCATGAGTAAGACCTCCTATGAAATAAAAAAATGTTTTTCGGTTGAGTTAACAATACTACACTATAAAAGAACCGTCAACACATTTTTTTGATTTTTTGAAAAAAGATTTTTTTAATTCCTTATATAGGAAGAAACAAGTTGCCGGAGTGTCAGGAGTGTTTTTTGTTTTTAACAACTTATTTTTTTGTTTGCGTTATGGTTCCCATTATTGGAAGATAGAAGGGCAGAGAAGAGAACAAAGTTGTTAAAAACAGTTTAGGATTGATTATTGTTTTTAACAACTTGAAAACCGTTATATTGTTGATAGATATTCTATATGGAATATATAATCTATATGGAATATAGATTATATATAGAATAGATATTATATATAAAGTATATGTTATATATCATGTATAATAGTGAATAGGTAAAAATATAGTTGTTAAAAACTATTAATAATCTTTAATTGTTTTTAACAACTTGAAAAATAATAGATAGTTTTTAACAATTAACTATGATTTATCCAGTTGTTAAAAACTATGTTAATTAATGAATGTTTTTAACAATTGATAAAATATAAATAATATTAAATGTTGTTAAAAACAATTATATAAAAGGTTAGTTGTTAAAAACTAATCAATAAACAGATAGTTTTTAACAACTGATTAATATCTTTGAATGTTTTTAACAATTAAGATAATTGTTAATAGTTTTTAACAATTATCAGAATATTAAGATAGTTTTTAACAATTGAAATGATTATTAAATGTTTTTAACAATTAACGGAATATATGGATAGTTTTTAACAATTAAAGAAAAATGTAAAAGTTTTTGACAACTTGAGAAATATTAGAATAGTTTTTAACAATTGAGATAATTGTTAAAAGTTTTTGACAACTTGAAAAATTAAAATGATGTTTTTGACAACTGAAAAACAGAAAAATAGTTTTGAACAACTGACTTTTTGAACATAGGCAATATAAAGTTTTTGACAATTAATATAATAGTTTTTAACAGTTAACGGATAAAAGAATGTTTTTAACAACTGAAGGAATAAAACATTGTTTTTAACAACTTGAAAATTTGAATCGGGCTTAATTGTTTTCGACAACTTGAAAATTATTAAGATTGTTTTTAACAATTCAGAAAACGGAATTTTGTTTTTAACAACTTGTCTTTTTTCGAATTGCCAATTGTTTTTGACAACTTGAAAATAATAGGATTGATTATTGTTTTCAACAACTTGAAAATGACGCATAGGGAAACATTGTTTTTAACAACTTAAAAAAAGGGGAGTACATGGAAATAGGATTAATTATTGTTTTTAACAACTGGTAAAAGGGAATTGCAAAATTTTAGTTGTTAAAAACAATTTAGGATTGCCAATTGTTTTTAACAACTTGAAAACGTAGGAGAAAATAATTGTTTTTAACAACTTGAAAAAAGGACGGGTAAAAGTTAGTTGTTGAAAACTATAGGTTGATACCATGGGATTGCAAAATTTTAGTTGTTGAAAACAATTAAGGATTATTTATTGTTTTTAACAACTTGAAAAAAAGGGAAACGAGAAAAGCAAAATTTTAGTTGTTAAAAACAATTATTGGATAGAAGGGCAAAAAAAAAGGAATGGTTTCCAACTGGAAACCATTCCCGAAAATGTTACATTTCAGCGTAGATAGATTCTAACTTTTTGGCAAGTTTGTTTGCCGTTTTCACTGCTAATTGTTTGCGCTCCGTACGAGGGATGCTATTGTATTTACTTGTGAAGTTGTTAAGAATGGTCTTAACAACCCATGTTTCAAATTTGATACAAGTCAGCATTTGGTCAGCCGTGCGGAACTTGTTTAAACGGAATTCAATATTGCTATTGTGAACGGCGTTAATCCATGCGTAACGGTCGTCATGGTCTTCTTCACGCATTCTTGTATTTTCCGTGATTTCACGAGCAAAGGAGTATGAGAAATAGCGGCCAAAGAACTCTTCAGTCTTTACAGGGTTAGCAGTCATTACAGCCTGTAAAGGCATGAATAGCGAATTGTAATAGGCCCGAATCATACTCATCTCACCATTCTCCATGTTGTTGATAGAGATGTGGCAATGTGTACCACAAGAATCGTCCCACTCAACATGTCCCTCGTTGTGGCATTTCTCAATTTCAAGGAACTGCTTAGCAAATCGCTTTAAACCCTTGTTAGTTGCACTGACATATTCGCAGGATGATTCAGTGTACCAGCCGTTCCGACCCACTGTATACCGCCGCTCTCCTGTACTGTTAAGAGAGCCGTCATGAGTGGCGATATAATCGTATCGAAACATCATGTTTCTGAAGTATTCAGTTGATGCAGTTGATTCGAACTCGATACCATAGCGCAAACCGTTTTCAACTCCACCAACTTCTTTATTGTTCCTTGCTCCGTACCGTTCATTTGTTTTTGCACATTCAGGGCACATAAAAGACCGTTTGTTAACTCCCCTATTTGCGCATCCTGTAGCTACCATTGAAGCCGCTACCATGATAACACCACACCTTGTACACTTTGCATTTTTCCTTGACATTGTTTTGTTCCTCCTTTTCGAACATCTGTTTGTGTATTGTTTTTCGGGAAATTGTTTTCCACAACTCAAATATACATCCGTTCCCTATGGATTGCAACAACAAATTATAGTTTGTTTTCACATCGGAGGGCTACTTTTAACCATGGAGCAGACCCGAAAATCGGCTCGCACCGCACGAACTTCATCCACACATCCTGACTACATCCTGACTACATCCTAACCATAATTCCACATAATTTCAACCACGTTTTTACCTATTTAATTACCTATTTAATTATTATCTTCTTATTATCCCTTATTATCGCTACTTTTATCGTCATTTCTCCCAAAACACAATTTTATTTATAATTTAATATTAAATATTTTATTTATGTTATCCACAAAATTATCCACTCTATCCACATTATCCACATTAATTAATATGATAATTTAATATAATATACTAATAATATACTAATAATATATTAATAGGAAAGAACAGGAAAAACAGGAACAGGGGGGTACATATTTTTTTAAATTCCCCCCTTGACACCTCTTATTTTTTATGCTATTATTAAAATGACATTTAAAATATTACTTAAAAAAAATAGTTTTTAACGACTAAAAAAATAAAAAAAAGGAGATTGATTAAAATGAACGTAATTTATAATAATTCAAATAATATTAATCCTGAATACTCTACAGTAGAAAGTCGGAAAACTTACTTATTAAAAGTATGTTTTAATTTACTTCATAAACAAATAGATTCCCATTATGTTTTAGACATATTAACTGAAACAGTAAAATATGATGGAGAAGAATGTGATGGCTACTGTTTATTACAAGATATAGCAGATATATTATATGAAGAATCACTTGTGAAAAAATATGAAGATTCAATTATAACTGAAAATGAAGAGATAGCCTTTGAACCAGATAACTATGATACTTATTATAATTTAAAATAAAAAAGGAGATAAACAATGAATACAAAAGTAGAAGCAAAATGGAGTGGTAAATA
>AUXO012445167.1_pt1 | contig 13733 bp, 11 predicted proteins | sample 768731 | NCBI WGS metagenome assembly AUXO01 (sample SAMN02715735, study PRJNA202380) | gut metagenome | biome: sheep rumen | host: Ovis aries | place: New Zealand: Palmerston North
GTGATTACGATAGAATTTTTCAGAAGCATCAATGGAATACATAATGCACTTCATTTTTAATGATTTAATACAATTCAATATAATAGCCGTTGTACCACCTGCTGCAATCCCTATTTCTACTATCTCTTTAGGTCTATATCTACGCAAAAGTCCACATAAGAACGCAGATTCAAATTCACTCATTTCCGGTACCCATTCGGTACCGCCTAATAACGATAAAACTTCTTTTCTTGGTTCATAATACAAATCGGTCGATGTATCTAATTTCATCAATGCACACACCTTCTTATATCTCTATAGCCTCACGTAAATTTACATCTAATAAAACAATATTTTTCCATCCCATTTTTTCCAAACCAGCTAACACTTCATATTGCGTATTTATTTTCACGCCAAGCAAAACCACATCATCAATATCAGGTGATATCTTTTTAACATCGCAAACATCGACATTTTGTATTTTGGAAGGATTTTTAGATACATCTTCAACAATCACACACCTTACATTAATATTATGAACATTTAAATAGCGAAGCAACTTATTAGCTATTATTCCTGCACCATATATATATATATAAGACTTTTTCTCTAAACAACTCAAGAAACCTTTTTCCAATAAATCTTGATTTTGTAACCCTACTCTAGTTTCAAAAATTTCATTCATTGGCGATTCTAATATTCTACTCACCTCCTTCCATATGTCATCATCAAAGTATCTCTTGTCCAATATATTTTCTTGTTCAAGCGTCAACAATTCTTTTACCATTCTCTCAAAGAATTCCAATCTAAAAATTCTTGCAATTCTTCCAAGATTCCATTTATATATACGATACATAGCTGGTGGTATCAATTTACTGACCTTTGCCTTTGTCTCAGGTCTTTCATCCAAATATCGCCAAAGCTCTGCAAATTCATCACAATCGCAATATACCTTTTCACAAGAATTAACAGAAGACTGCTCATTATCAATCCTATAATGCAAAAAAGCATCTTTAGTCAAGTATACACGTTCTGAACAAGAGAGCGTTTTTAAAGTAAAAGCAACGTCTTGATAGGAGGCCCTTGGGGTTTCATTAAACCATATATCATGCTTCAATAGAAAATCTCTACGATATAGAGATGTCCATACGCAAGTACTCTTCAAGAACAATATAGGTTTATCGATTGGCGATATCACTTCGTTGTACGGACATCCTTCGAACATCTCATAATATTGATCCCCATCTTTCATCGATTCACTATGAAACCAATGATTAGATTTTACGATATCAACATTTTCCCTTTCAGCTAAATTATAGAGTTTTTCGAACATAAATAAGTCCGCAAAATCATCGCTCTCTACAATTCCAATATACTTTCCTTTTGCTAATCTCAAACCTTGATTCATCGAATGACCATATCCTGTATTTTTCTTATCAATAATACGTATACGCGAATCATTAGATTGATAGGTTTTAATAATTTCTAGCGATTCATCAGTCGAACCATCATTAATACATATAATCTCTATATCACCTAACGTTTGTCCTACTACGCTGTCCAAACATTGCCGCAAATAGTTAGATGTATTATATACCGGAACTAGAATGGATACCCTACACATCCTACTTGCCATCCCCTTTTCTTGCATAGAACAATTTTTCCGCTTCTAATAACTCCCGTTCCAATCTTTCACCAAATTTTTTCATTGTAAAATATTTTTCATACAATTCTCGGGATTTTTTCTTTATGTCATCCAATTCATTCCTATGTAAAATCACCCATTCCATCGTACGTGATAATTCATCCACATCCCCTGTCTTAGTTACAAAGCCATTTTCAGCATTATTTATCATAGATGCTTGGCCTACCGCATCAGAAACAATACACACTTTACCATGCATCATCCCCTCTGTTACTACAATAGGTAATGGATCCTCTATCGAACAACACACCAATATATCTATATGATAAAAAACATTATTTAAATCTTGTCTAGTCATTAGTCCACATAGTTTTATTTCATCATAAAATTTAATTTTATTTTTTATATTAGTGCAATATAAATCACTTTCGTAATTTCCAATCAGCCAAAAACTTACATTTTTATACCCTAACTGAATAATTTTGATAGCAGCTTCAACAAATATCATCTGCGCTTTTCGTTTATTTATAGATCCTATGATACAAAAAACCATATCCCTGTGTGATGAATCAATCACATTAGACATTTCATACTCATCTGGTATTCCATACGGCATTAGCTTATTTATCATATCAGGAAAATACAAATTAAAATTTTCGCGTGGTTTTTCGCTTACTGCAACTGTATGAATTTTAGAAAGATTTTTCTTTCTATATTTAGGAAATTTCTTAAATGTCTCTTCATAAACATTGGAATCATATAACGGCTCATGTATCCACCAAACCACCGGTATTACCTCTCTAATTTTATACGCGCATTCAATCATCTGGAACACATTAACAATAACATAATTAAAATTTTTAATCCAATGCAATTCTTTTTCACTAATATATGGTAATCCTGGACAAATTGCTATATTTACCCCCATACACCTTACTTCTGCCAGCAATCTTTCATCCACTTTCGGAACAGCCAGCCAAACAGTATAATTGCACTCCATTAGCGCCCTTACTGCATACAATGCTGCTAATGAGCCACCATCATAGTTTAAATTTGTAGAAACAACCAGCACATTTTTCTTACTACCACCTAAATTTTCAATATAGAGATGTATTTGCCCTCTCAATCTCTCACATTTATATTGTTCCCATGAGTATATTTTCGTCTCATCGATACCAATATTAATTAATTGTTTTCTCATTTCATTATATTCCAAGCTCATTAATATCACTTTGTCAAATTTAAGCCTTTTACATTCTTCAGGATTAAACACATTATATCCTTCAAAACTTTCGCAATTGCTGATTTTATTATCTATAAAAGCCACAATATTATCATTTATTTCATATAATTCATTCTTCCTATTAGCAAAAAATCTCCCTATTCCAAAAACAACTATCCGCATATAACCGCCACCTATTTTAAAAAAGCCATGGACCAGTAACCCCTTTTTCATAGTCCCTTTTAGCACAAGCTATAGCCTCCTCACAGGCTACTCTATTTAGTTCATATTTAACCATAGTCTCAACTTTTTTTATTCCCATTTCACATTCCATAGAATAATCCGGATCTATTTTCATAAAATACTGTCTATCATACAGCATATTCCTATACTGATAATAATATCTACACGAATTATACTTATTTACATAAAACCTAAAACCATCGCTTTCTCTCATCATAATTTTATTTAATCCTACTTGATGATGCAATTTAGCTCGATTTAATCTTATAATCTTTTTCCCTGTATTTCTAAGCCTAACACAAAAATTAAAATCAACATTATCTATGAAATAATCTTCATTATATTTTATTCTATTTATAGCTTTTACATTATGCATAGCACCACTTTGTACAGCCTTATTGACATATGTACAATAAGGTAGATGTTTGATAAAGTTTTCTGACATACCTGTCGGCTCCAGCACTATTGGAACAACCATATCAACATCATAACTATATATATCACTCTCTACATATTGCCTCATTGTGTCAATCATCTCAAAATCAGCCTGACTATCTTGATCAAAAGTTATCATCCACTCTAAACCATCAACTGACATTAAATCGGCAATTCTATTAATTGGATATCCAAGTCCTCTATTAATCCCTTCACTATAATATTTTATCTTCTTTGAGCCTAAAAAACCACTAATCAAATTAATATTATTTTCTAAAGAATTATCCCAAATATATAAACAATCCACGCTATCAATATACGATATAATATTATTTAAAACATATTCATCTGGTTCGTATAATATTACCAGAGCCCCTATCCTCACCTTTCTTACTTGCAACAACTTTGGTATTTCCATTTTTTTTTGATCATACTGATTTTGCCCCCCTAAAACCCAATCATCAACACTTATAAAATCTGACCTATAGCCTGCACTTCGCATGATTTTTATGGTCTCTCCCGCAAAATACTGCATTACGATAAAAACATATCGCACTTTGTCATAATTATCTTGCCATGAAGATACAATATGACTCACCGATGTAACTATTTTCCCGATCTTACTATCATCTAAATCGAAAACATATCTTATATACTCACCATTAGGATCCACCGTTTCCAAAAAATCTTTTCCTTTTTTTCCAGCCCCCCATACCGCACATTCTATTCCATTTTTTTTTTGTTCTTCAATATATGTCCTTATTTCATTATAATAGTATTTTTTTTGTTCTAATATAGTCACGATATCCTACCTCAATTTTATAAAAACATCTATATCTTTTATGGCATGATATTTCGTTTTCTCTCATTATTCCGCTATAATGTTCAAATTCTTTAATAAAGATATCTAACACATCTTACACCAGCCTCCCACGCTTTTTTTATAATATTCTCTCACTATATACTCCACTAAATCCATATATAGCAAAAAATCCACTCTGTTTTTTAAACCATATTTTTGTAATATACAAGTTATTTCCTCACTATATTTATACTTTTTCACTGAAACAATTATTTTATACTTGCGTTCCGTAAATCTTATATTTTCCGGACGTAAAGCCTTTATCCCATCAACTTCTTTTATGCTTTCATTACTATCTATATAACATTCTATTTTCCTTCTAAATTTCATAAGTATCTGTTTTACTACACTTCCACTTTCCCCTCCCCCCCAAAGTATATATTCATTACTTGCAGGAAGGATTTCATCTATGGTATGTTCATACATCAATATTTTGTCTTCTCTAAGCAATCTCTTGCACAGATAATTAATTAAATCCTTACGACGTAATTCTGTATACTCTACAGTGCCCAAACGTTGTAATTCCTTCGAAACAACTTCATTCCAATTCTTTATTCTTGATTTCAAAAAAGGTTCCCATATTCTCCAATAATGAGCCTTAGACCACGCATGACATCCAAAAGGAAGATTACTATCAGAAAGCTTACTATATACTCTCATAACATCAAATTCTACAGAAAATGATAGCGCCGTCTTAGTATCAGGAACTAAAAATTTAATATTTATATCATATCCACAATATGCAAAGAATTTATCTTCATCTTTATCAAAAGCACTACCTAAATTTGAATTTTTATATATAGTATCCTTTTGAGAAGTTACCATTTTACAAGAAGCTATCTTTCTTAATGAAAGCCCACCATTACCCACTTTATTATGTTTCCACCCTGTCCAATGTGGCATAGGCGCACCTATATAGTCATATCCTTTATCACAGAATTTTTCTAAATCATTTGAAAAAACGAATGCATCCAGCTGATACAGAAGCATATATTCGTAGTTATCAAATCTATTGTAAAATTCCGTTGTTAGTAGTAAACGACTATAAGCACGCACATTCTCAAAACACTTATCTGGCCAATATTCCGCCCTCATTTTCTTATTGGTAAGCCACTTTCTCATTTTCTCTGGTGCCATAAAGCAAATATCATAATGTCCAAGCACTGTATTAACTTGATTTAAAGACGCCGTTTCTGATAGTTTTAATTCTTCTCTATAGATTGGAATAACCACAACCACACTATGCATACATACACCTCAATTTTCTGCCATATCTTTTTCACTTAGAGCTACATATACATAATATACATTACTCACATTTGACTTTGAAACATTTAATCAAGCGTCATTCTAAAAAATACAAATATATATTTTCAGCATTTAAACAAACCATCAAAATCTACGCGGTCAAATACTTCTAATTTCCCGCCTCGTGTTGCATTGTATATTTTAATCCTATGATCTTCCGCATATCTTTTTGCAACTTGATAGGCGCGAAAGGCCCCTTGATAATCAAATGGGAATTTTTGCTTATCATTTTTATTATAGTAATTATCTATAAAATGATTGCCTTCACCAGATGTATCTCCATGATAATTTGAATCAACTCCAAGCAAATATATTGTAGTAAACCCCATGTATATTGCAAATTGCAAGCATTCATAAATCACTGTTGCACACCCATACACACAATGGGAAATATCATTCGAAAACTTAGGAATATCTATATCATTCAAGATTATATGATGATACTTTTGAACATTAGGATTAGAATTTTTTTCGAAAAAATTATTATCAACATCGCCCAAAAAAAGCCCTTGGATATCTAAGTGTTCAATATCATTTCCGTATTTATCAATAACTATACTGTCTGCTGTAACATAATAATTCGGCCTCCATTTAGTCTTCTCAAATGCCTTGTAAATCATATTCACGCCAAAACAAATCATCTTATGAGAATATAGGGTGTCTAAATCTCCCATCATTAAACTAGGGCCATTACCAACAATAAAGCAACTCTTTCCTCTATGAATATCTTTAAATTGTTTTAATGCGGGATAAAAATGAAAACGTGCAGTAACATCGTATATATCTTCAATCTTGCAATTAGCATATTTCTTAACAACTTCATCCCACTTACCATCAGCCAATAAAATTCTATTAGCATTAGCAACATTACAAAATAAACATCCTTGTTTCATCATATATTTTTGCAATAAATCATCATTATTACCTGAAAAAGCAAAATAACATTTATATTCATTTTCTCTTAACAACTCATACAAAATGACTCCCAAAAATGTCAATCCATAAATCACAATTTTTTCTTCATTATTAAATTTTAATATAATTGATTTTAGCAAAGAGAACGGATCATCTTCAAAAAACAAAATATTAGATGAACGTTCAAACACAAGATAAGGAACACTTCTCCTATTCAATTCATCAACAATCTCGGTATATTTCACCATTGATACTATAATTAGATGATTTTGATAAGATTGTATGTACTCTTCAAAAGAAATAATTTTCACACCACAATACATATCTCCCCAACGTGTTTCATCTGAATCTATGAATGCTGCAACATGATTTTTCTTAAGGATTTTATATACTTTCTCGCCTTTATTACCAGCCCCCCAAATAACATAATTCATGACAATCCTCCATTCTATTTTTCCATTTGGATAGCAGGGATTTCCGTGACAGGATTACTATTTTTGAATCCTCGACATCTTTTGCAAAAATTAGTATATCCTTTTCTTGTATATCTTAGCCTAAATTCTACCAATTCTTTTTTCTTATACTCATTGAATTCTCTCAAGTCAAAAAATTCCTCCTTATCCTCAATTAGTCCAGCTACAACAGCATACGACGCATAATTACAACAAAATATCTTCCCATCTCGCAACTCTTGCCAAGATTGACAACAATCATCAAAGTGTTTTCGAAGTGCTTCCTCTGACAGATTACTATAATCGGTCTCCATTGGTGCAAGATTAATCCAACCTAATGCCTTATTTATATAATAATTAACACCAAACTCATCAAGTTTTTCAATAAGTTTAGTGAAATTATCATTATACTCAGGAACAGACTCTCGATAATCATCAACCGTTAACTCTATTTCACTTTTTTTCATTTTACAAAGGAGTTCATCAGAAGGTACAACTGTTCCATTTGTAACCATTCTCAACGTGTCTATTCGATGCATATAATTATCATGTATATAAACAATCACATCCCCTATATCTTTGTATAAAAGTGGTTCTCCTCCACTGACATGGAACAACATAATATGATCAATACAGTTAAAAAATAAATCAATATCACGTTTCAATTGATTCAATGGTCGCACAAATTTTTTCTCAGCATAAGGATTAAAATTCAAACATAATTTACAATTTAAATTACAAGCTGTTGACGGGAGGAATGATATCGATGAAAAATAAACCTTATTATATTTATAAACGTAATAAATCATCAAAAAATCTTCGATGATAAAATAATCCTTATTTAGAATATAACCTGCATTTTCCAAATCTCTTTTACCTGAATCACGTAAAACTTGAGATATTGTAAGTATTATACCATCCGTTTTATTCCATCTCTGCGAATTAAGCAATGCAAAGCATGGTAATCCATGATATCCGCTTTTTTGTTTTTTTTCATCACTATCAATAAATCCCCCAATCTGTATTTCTTCATGAATCAATTGATAAAATTGCCTTCCATAATCGCCAGCTCCATACAAATAAAACTTTTTTTTCTTTCTAATTTCTTCATATATAGCATCAAATTCATGTCCAACATTTGTCCATTTCATCGCAGACACCTCTTACAAAACATATTTTAGTATTTCTTCATATTCTAAAAGTCTTTCTGGATAGTCTCTATTTTTTTTATAATATACCTCTCTATGCTCTTCCATTATCTTTTGACAGTTTCTTAATATTTCATTTTCTTTATACATATAAGCATATTTCGCTGTAACCTCAGCTCTATATACCAAAAAACGCTGAACCCATTCAATAATATTTTTGGGAATCTTATTGCTATAGAATAATTTAATAAGGATTTCATATGTTTTTACCAAATCCATCCAAATTTCTGGTTGTTTTGTATGATATGTCGAAGAACCTCTTTGATAATAATGATAATATGGATCAGGCGAATATGAAACTTTTTTTACATTTAACATAGCCTGTGCAAAAAAAATCAAATCACCCCCTAGTCTTATTGATTCATCAAAAAGTAGTGCATTATTTTCTTCATTTATTAAGATATTTCGCCGAAACAGCTTACACCATATCCAACTTGTTACTGCCCTATGTTTATCTCTATGATAAACATACTCTAAAAATTTATCTCTCGAGTACACTCCTTCGGAAATTTCCCATTCGTTAATAGCAGGAATATTTTTATTATCCTTATCGATAAAATATCCCACAGCTGCTAAATCAGATTCATCTTTGCAAATTAGTTCATATAATTTCTCATACATATCTAGTTCAAGCCAGTCGTCCCCATCTACAAATCCTATAAAATCACCTGTAGCCGCTTGAAGTCCCTTGTTTCTTGCATTGCTTTCTCCTCCATTAGGCTGGTATATTACTTTTACGCGTGAATCTTGATTTTCGTACTTTGCAACTATATCTGCACTCCCATCCGTAGAACCATCATCAACACAAATCACTTCTAAACTATCATATGTTTGATTCAAAATACTATTTAAACATTTATCCAAATATGCAACCGTATTATATACTGGAACAATAATAGATATTTGGGGACTTTTTATTTTCATTCCACTCTCCATTCCATCACCCCTATTCATGCAATCTAAATCCATCCCCCATTATCTACAATCTATTTTCTCCAACACATCAGTAAATTTTCTCATAGAATCATAACTTCCTGTAGACACCCTCACATAATCATTTAAAAGTTTACTTGATGAGTATGTTTTTATTAAAATCTTATTTTCCCTCATCATTTTAGATACTGTAGCAGGGGGAATGTTAGTTTTTATTAAAACAAAATTTCCATCACCATAATAATGAATATATCCTCTTTTTTTTAGATAATTTAATAAATATTGTCTCCCTTCTTTTTCTATATCAATTAGCGCATTAATTACATCAGGATACTTCAATAGTTCACTAGCAAAAAGTATCCCAAAAGAATTCGCCTCAAAAGAAGGCCTAACCAAATTAATATATTCGCAATTTTTAGATGTTGATATAGCATAACCAATCCGACATCCAGCTAATGAGAACATTTTGGAAAAAGTTCTTAAAATGATCACATTTGAATATTTTTTTATAAAATCTATGCATGATATGTCACAAAAGTAATGGTACGCCTCATCAATGATAACCATTGAATCAACCAAGGCAGCTTTTTTAATGATTTTTTCCACATCATCGAGTGTTAAAACTCCTCCAATAGGATTATTAGGCGATAGCAAAATAACTAAAGATGTATTTTCATCTATCATCGATAAATATTCTTTCAAGGGGAATGAAAAGTCTTCATTAATATCCACTTTCCTATTATTCACCCCATACATATCTGCAAAAACACTATACATTGCAAAGGATGGATTTACCGTCACTACATTACTCCCCTCTGTGGCAAAAACCTCAAAAATGTGTTTTATTGCCATTTCCGAACCATCCGTAACACAAAAGTTTTCTCTAGACAAACCGTGGTATTCTGCCAATTGTTTTACCAATATACTTGCTTCAGGATATCGTGCCAAAAATCCTGGTGTTATTTTTTTTAATACCAATTCTACAAATTCAACAGGCAGTCCTTCAGGATTTTCATTCATATCCAACCGTAAAAAACTTTCTCTATTTTCTTCTGGAAAAACCCTTGTTACTTTACACAGTTTTGAATTTATTTTCATATATTTCCCTCCTTTACAATTCACCAAATTCTATATTTATCGCAGTATGTTTCGGTTTCATTTGATCTGTCGGTGGCGGCATCATATAGTCTTTTCCAAACATCAACCTAAGAAATCCATCCGTATCTTTAGGTGCTGGAAATTCAAACCCTTCAAACATAATCTTTTTTGTTTTCAAAAACCATTCCCTTAAAAAACCTTCTGATTCCTCCCTTGCCCCCCATCCTAGAATTCTCACCAATTTTGTTTCTTCTTTACAAAAAACTGCTGTCATTCGTTCTAACTCATTGTGTGCCACTTCTTTAGGAATAAACTTCAGTATTTTATAACCTATTTTTTTTAGAATATTTTTTTCATACTTTTCTCCTACCAAGGAGTATAATATCTTTCTTGCGATGTAGCATCGGAAATTAAAAAAAGCTTTATAAGGTTGTTTATCTGGCATCCCATCACAGGGAAATATATCAATAAATATACCACGTCGCATTGTAAGCATTTCTTGATGCTCCCTGTCAAAAAAAGTACCGTTTCTTAAAATTCTTGCATATCCCCACCTATATCCTGGATCAGTCTTATATGTCTGTAAAAAATACTTTTTTCTGTCAAGTTGTGTTTCACATACTTCACAAAATCTTTCGTATTCTCTACGTAGCATGCGTACATCAATATCATCATCCCATGGAATAAATCCATTATAACGCACGGCTCCTAATAAGGTACCTCCATCTATAATGTATGCAATATTATTACATCGACATATCTTATCAACCTCTTTTAACATATCCAATTCTATAAGCTGCATTTTGCGAATTACGTCACTCGTATATTCAAATCTTGTCATTTCTTCTACACACCTTATTAAACATTTCTCATTTATAATGTATCAGCAATCATTCTCCCATTATCAGGGCAATCTGTTATAATAGCATCCACCCCATACTCGCAGAAACGCTTAATTTCAGCTAGCGAATCTACCGTCCATATATTTACTTTTGTCCCGTTATTATGACAATTATCAATATATAATTTATCTATATTTTTATAATTAGGATGAATTGCTTCCGCCTGCATCATATTCACATATTCAAGAATGGAAACAAAATTTTGATCCGTCAATATGCCTATTCTAGCATTCGGTACGGTATTTTTCAGAATCTTGAGACTATAATGATTGAATGATGAATAAATGACACGTTTTTCCATGTTAAACTCCTTAATCATGGCAACTGTCTTTTCTTCTAACCCCTCATAATATATAACACCATTCTTAAATTCAATATTCAGTTCCTTCCCTGTTGGTGATAAAAAATCCAACAGTTCTCTTAACGTTGGAATTGGAACATTTCCAAACTCTGGATGTCCTTTAGAAAAAGACATCCTCCGTAATTCTTCCAATGTATAATCCTTCAGCCATCCCACACCACTGCTTGTGCGGTCAATTCTTTCGTCATGACATATAACAACATGGCCATCCTTACTTAGTTGGACATCCACCTCGATGCCATCAGCTCCCATCTCTATGGCCTTTTCAAAAGCAGGCATAGTATTTTCCGGAGCATACTGCTTATCCCAACCAGAAGCACCACGGTGAGCATATATTTTAGTTTTAGCCAATGACTTTTCCCTCCTCAATCGGCGTGGCTGCACGCCAAACTAGAAATTTCTCCATTATATCTGCAAAGGCAATCGACTCTTGGCTAGTGAGTTTAAATCCTCCACGAGGATAACCATTTATTGCTGACACAAAATCACTTAGCTCATAGCGCAAACCATCCCCTAGATATTTCGTATAAACTTTTTCATTTTGACTAAAATCTTCATAGCATATTTCAAATTCTGTTGTTTTCCACCAAGGAGCTGGGACAAAAATATAACCACGCGTCCCCGAAATCAGCAAATGTCCATCAGATTTTACCTTCAGACCTGTTTTAACCGTTGCCATACTATTCCGATATCGTAAATATGCTTTTGTATAAATATCCACCCCATTAGCTGCTTTAAAACACTCAAAACGAATTTCTTGATAATCTTTGCCTAGTAACTTGATAACAGGCAATAAATTATAGCTACCGTACTCTGTAAAACTACCTCCATATTCCGCATTAGTAAGTTCTCGCATAGATTCAATTGGAAATATCCTCGTAAAGCAGGATTCTACATCCCTAATCTCACCGATAATCCCGCTTTGCACCATGGATAAAAGGCGGATAAATCCCGGTGTATAGGCAGTTTTGATGGCCTCCATCAAGATTAGGTTCTTTTCCTTTGCCAGGGCAAAAAGCTCTTCCGCTTCAGCTTTTTTGAGGGTGACAGGCTTTTCGCAAAGCACATGCTTGCCATGTGCCAAAGCCCGTTTGGCATATTCGTAGTGAAATTGGTGAGGTGTGCAGATATCCACTGCATCCACATGCTGATAAAATTCTTCTTCATTATCCGTGAAGAATTCCAAATCGTGTTCGTGGGCGAATCTTTCGGCACTTTCTTTGCGGGGATTGTATACGCCTGTGAGTTCCATACCGCTGACGAAATGGGATTCCGGGATAAAGCGTTTGGCAATGCGGCCACTGCCAATTAGGCCGATACGGACAATCTTATGGTTTTTGACACGTTTCATAGTCGAGGATATGCCACGGGTACGTTCCAAATATCTGACCTCGCAGAAGTCTTTGAGATAATCAAACTTCCCCTCCCAATCAGATCCCAACACGAAGATATCCACACCGTATTTTTGAATATCCTCTACCTTTTGCCCGATATGATCTTCCACGATGACTTCATCGGCAAAACCGGTTTTCTTGACATTCTCGATGCGGGTCATGAGACTGTCCACCACATTGAGCTTGCCCCGGGCCTGGTCAAAGGTTTCGGTAGTCACGCCCACGATCAGATAATCACCCAAAGCTTTGGCTCTCTTTAGCAGGCGATAGTGTCCTTCATGAAATAAATCGTAGGTGCCGTAGGTAATCACTTTTTTCAAGAGTCATTGCCTCCTTTGCGATTCAGCTGTTCACAGGCAAATAAGTGGATTTTCTCACCGGCGGAACCATCGTTGTTGGCGGCGATTTCAGCGAAAGCCGTCAGATTTTCTGCATAGTCAAAAGGATGTCCTTTTATATCGCCGTTCAAAAATCCTTCCAATGTATTGAATGCATCTTCCCCACAACCATAGCGAAGCCAGGGAGATATTGGGGCAAAACCGGCAGGAAACGCCTGCAAAGCCTTTTCACTGAACTCAATCTCTAGCCGTTTTGACTTGCCCGTAGCTAAATCAATAGCAAAGATGGTTCTTTCCGGCAAATACAGATAATGCCATATGCCTGGTCTGACTTCTTTGAGGAAATAACCGGTATAGTTGGTGCTGTAGTAACCGCCCCATACCTGCCCGGTTTCCGGGATATCCGGCTGCCAGCTAACCATTTCCCCGGTCTGCTTA
>AUXO015994957.1_pt1 | contig 13732 bp, 12 predicted proteins | sample 768731 | NCBI WGS metagenome assembly AUXO01 (sample SAMN02715735, study PRJNA202380) | gut metagenome | biome: sheep rumen | host: Ovis aries | place: New Zealand: Palmerston North
CCTCTTGATATATTGTATTTAATTGTTTATAAAAACCTTCTTTTATTGCCCATCATCAACTAAGGCAATAATTATTTCATCACCACTGTTATGCAACGGCGTTAATGAAATAAAAGATTCACCAGTATTATCATCAAGATAATCTTCTAAATCTTTATCTATATCTTCATGCACTCTAAACTTTACTATCTTTTGCATACTATTTACCTTCTATATAGGTTTTACTGCCCACTTGGAGCAGGAGTTCCATTTGTATTGCTTGCCCTTGTTTGAAGTGTACTATAATTTGAAGTGCTATCGTCTACTGGTCTGCCAACGCTCTTATCATTGCCTTTAGAAGAAAGTGTATAACTTGTTTGATGAACAGGATATTTGTTCTCAATATCATCTTCTAATTCTTGATTTAACAAAGCAAAATAAACATTTGGCGATATTCCAGCGGCACTTGCCCAAAGAGAAAGCGAGCCTTTCCCTTGTAAATATAAATCTTTCGCATTGGCAACCATTGTTTTCTGATTAACATAAGTTGTTGGAAGATATTTGCACTCAACAAAATTTTTCTTGTCTTTGATTATATTTGCGTTTATGCATTTATTTAGCTCGGATTCAATTTGTTCAATCCATTGGAATACTTGTGAACTTAACAATTCTAAATTGTTCACTTGTGACGAGTAGTTACCGCTTCCAGAACCATTTAACAAAGATGCGGCAATTCCCAAATCCATAGCAATCTTATCCCCAAGATTGGATTCGTATTTATCATCAAAAATATCTGTATTTCCAGAATCAATACTGTCAATTTTTGTTCCAGCCGCAACGGAGAAAAACGAAATACCGCCACGATTATTTTTGTTCATTACTGCACTTTTTACTTTTTCATGTTGATTTAGTTGCTGTTGTTTTGATAGAGCGGAACTACCTTTATCTTTCCCTTCTGGAAATGTTTGATAAATAATTCTATTGTTTATCTCATCTAACACATTTCTTTTTGTATCAGTAAAATAATCGCCATATAAAATATCGTTTATAGCCGCGAGAACAAGCGGTCTACCCCAAGGTTCTTCTTTGCTACTTCTAATTTTATGAACAATAGTTTTGTTTGGGTCAAGTATAGCCCAACGCTCATGATTACCTTGATTATAAGCGTCACGAATTTCTTTCGGATATTTTCTTAATTTTCGTTTTGCTTCTTCGCCCTCGCAATTATCAAAATATGAAAGGTCGAAAGCAAGCTGATAATTTGAATTTCTAATACCAATTATTTTTGTATAATCAGGTAATAAAGATATTACAGACGCATTTATTCCAAGCTCGTTAATTTCGTAAATTCGTTCAACATCATAATTTGAAAGAATCTTCTCCCTTGATAACGGTCGTTTTGCTGTTTCAAAATAATAAAAAGCAACACCATCAATCATACCCCTGAATAATGCGTCACGCATAATCTCTTTATGTTTGATATTTCGTAAAACGGAATCCATGAGCAATCTATTTCTTTTCCGCTTTTGCTGTGAATCTCCATATTGAACAATAACGTTATCAAGTGTCGGCATCGCAACCATATAATCAACGGTATTTGTGTAAACGCCATTACATCCATATAATATACGAGATATTTCACGTAACACCTGATTGTTCGCCATTGGATCGCGAATTAAATCTCTTATCTGCTCTGGTTTATATATATCAAAAACATTCATCATTCCATAGCAGGAGAGCGAATTTACACGATAAGAGCGATAAGAATTAAATTCATAATCCTGATTGTCTTGTTTTGATTCTAATTTATTATTATCATAAGATTTATTTTTATAATTACTTCGTCTGTTATAAGAGGAAGTAGTATTTCTATTGTTTGCCATATACTAAACCTCCTTCAAATAGACAGTTTGTTATCTAATATATAGCTAATATTATTGAAATCTGTATATGGTATTCTTATTAAATTAATATTATTATCATTGCAATATTGATTCTTTATTTCATCATGTCTTTTCCCAATTTGATACTTTTCTATGCCACCAAAATAATCAACAGGTTTAAAATGCTGTTCACCATCATATTCAATTACCGTATTGTTTTCTGGTATATAAAAATCAAAAGGCAACAATTTAATGTCTTTACAATCATCAAAAGTATGCTGATGAAAATAATCTATATTGTTTTCTTTCAAATATAGCATTATTCTCTTTTCACCTTTAGAGGTAACACATTTTCTACACCCTCTACCAGATAATAATAGCGCAGGTGTGGTTTCCCAAACATATCTGCACTTATCGCACTTGCACTTGATTTTTGTTTTGATATTTTTGTATTCGCCAATAATTGTTATATCTGGATTGATTTCATTTAATTGATTAACAAAATCATTATGAGTTTTTCTTCGTGAATTATGAAAGCATTCGGGACACCCATGACCGCTTAACAATGCACTTGCTTTTGTACTCCATTCATGAGAACATTTATTACATCTGCATAGTATTTTATTATTAGCACCAGTATATTTGCCAATAATGCTTATGTCTTTATTAATTGATTTCATTTTTAAAAGAAAATCATCATGTGTATTAAGTCTTGATTTTTTATAACACTTTGGACATCCAAAACCTTGTATTAAATTACTTGGTTTTGATTTCCATTCATGACCACACACATTGCATTTAACATCAATCTTTACATTGTCTTTGATATAATTGCCTATGATATAAATTTTAGGATTAATGTTATGCATTTGACTTACAAACTCTTCATGAGTTTTTGTTATTGATTTCTTCGCACATAATGGGCATCCATAACCTCTCAATAAGTTTGAAGGTGAAGCATACCATATATGCCCACAAACCAAACATTTAACCTGTATTTTCATACTGCTTTTTTCATAAACGCCCAATACTTCAATTTTGTCTGTTTTACTTTTTAATAAAGAAACAAATTCTTCATGTGTCCTTCCTTTCATTTTAATCACTCCTAATAATCACTCGATATTTTGGTCATAAAAAATAGCAAGCTGACGAAACAGCTCACTACTTTTTTTGTATTTATAAATTGATATGCCATCTGCATTTCTCTTTACAAATGTGTATCTAATTCCAACTGATTTTAAATAATCAACTTCATCTCTCCATTGTGTACTATATTCAGTATCAAAACATTTCTTATTCTTAATCATATTTAATTTATAAAAACATCATATTCGTAATCTTCATTCTGGTTGATTAAATCTCTTTCAAGAAGAGATGCCATATAACTTCCGTATGAAACAGAAGTATATCTATCCTTTCTATTGTTTCCTTGCTCTCTTATCACAATAACTCCTGTGTCTGGCTTCTTTTCATAAACCAAAGATGTTGTTTCAGAGAATAATGCCTGTGTTTCAAAGAAAGGAGTTTCATAGAATAACTGCGTATCTGCATCAGGCGCAGAAGTATATTCTTTAATCTTTGGAAGTATTTCTTCACTTGCCTGTTCAAATGTTACAAGAAAGTCTATTCTTTTTTCTGCAAGTATTCTTCTAAAATCTAATGCAATATCTGAATTCATTTTCTGTGTCGCATTAACAGCAAATATTCTCGGTTCAGCACCTTCAACCCTAATCCGATTAGCTAAAGCGTCATCATTCATACAAGTCAATGCAGAATATTCAATGCTTCTATCTTCGTCATATAATGGTCTTGCCAATAAGTCATAAATTCCTAAACCAGAATTTCGCGTATCAAGACAGATATAATCGCTTTGAAAATCTTCATATAATTCTCTGATACGAGTTGCTTGTTCCTTTAATTCTCCGCCTTGAGCATGTTCCATATATGGAACTACTCTCCGATATCCATTGTTGACAATTGTTTCATTTGAATCATCTGGCTTGTATGAGGTTGTCTCAGGTAATAAACGAATACAACTAAATACAGAATTATCATTATTATCGTTTTCTACGAACGCCATATCACAAGCCACAATACGGATTTCATTCTTTTGCTTTGGAATTTCATAAGGATTTTTTCTTCCACTTAAAAAATCCAAGGTAGTCCTTGGATAAAATGGCTGCTTACAGTTTTGATTTCTTTGTAACAAGTCGTATGTGAAAAATGCGTAACGATTTTCCTTGATTCTTGAATTCATAAATTCAAGTTGCCATGTCATAGGGTCTTGTTTCTTATGTTCAGTCTGGAAATATCTCATTGTTTTAATCTTATGTTTGATTGCTACTGACTCATCAAAAGCAAGCATACAAGATTGTTTACCTGCAAGCATATCATTATATGCTTGGTCAACAATTCCCCACATCCAGTTTCCGTTATCATACCAACTTGAACTAATATATATATCAACATTCTCTTCTTGTAATTCTGGAATGTTTGCATAAAAATCATCCATAAGATAAGGTGTCTGCCTTATAATCTGGAATGGTGAAAGAATACTATCATCAATTATTTTTTTGATTTGCCTAAACTCTTCCCTGACAATAGCGGTTGAACGATAACCACGCCCATTCTCGCTTGCAGGAACAACTGTTATTGTGCTTCCATTTTTGAAATATACTATTACTTCATTTTGGTTATCTTTTATTTTCTTAATTTCTTTTCGTAGCTTTGGCGACATATTCATAAGCTCTTTTTGTATCTTCTCTGATACAAGTAATTTTGATTGTCCTTTCGTACTTGACGATAAGACTATCATCGAATTTGGATATAGAATACATCGGCAACACGCCCATAAAGCAATTATGAAAGACTTGGCAGATGCTCGACTTGCTATTACAACAATGAAGTAACATATACCCATCAGATAAAGCATAATTATCTGATATAAATGAAGTGATATTCCAAGATAATCAATTGCAAATCTATGTAAGTTTCTTCTGAAAAAAGTTATCCATTCTATAAAATGGTCTAAAGTTTTTTCATTGCCAAGAAATGAATCAGGTGAAAATCTCTTGTACAATTCCTTCTGCCGTTCATCTGCATCTACATTAGGTTTGTATTTACTACTCATCATCAACAATATCTTCTTCGTCTTTTACATAATACTCATAATCTCGTTCTGATGAACCAGTCATTAAATTCTTCAAAGGACGAACAAGAAACCTCTGGAAGTAATCACCAAGACCATCATGGTCTTTGTATCTTTCTTTATTCTTGTAATACTCGGCAGGAGTGTATTGTTCTATAATCTGTGCATTAACACCAAGAGAAAAATCATCTTCATTCGTTGACTCTCTTACTGTTTTCAACCCAGCTTGAGCAAATGACTTTCGATATGACTCGGTTAACTTTATATAGTCATCTGTTCTGCCAGACATCATAGCTCTTGTTTGTTGCATCTTAGTCTGACACAAATCCATAATAAATATCTCTTGATTGCTATCAAAATCAGGATTTGACTTCTTTAAATATCTATAATGTTCTTCTAAAGCTTTATAATCTTCATCTGAAAAACCATAGCCCCATCTACCACGAACCGAATCTGGTATCGTGCTAATAGGTTTTGTCTCTAAATCTTTTTCAAGTGATTCATCTTCCCTTAAATCAAAAAGAAAACATTCATCAATTGAGTTGTCGAATGTTTTCCCTTTATAACCTGATAAATTTAATTTTTTTATATACTCACCGATTGGTGGTGTTGAAGCTTGTGATTTTTTTATACAGCTATCAACAATAGATTCGTTATAATATAAATCCATCGCCATACATATCCGCTTTATTGCCTTATGTATATCATGGAAACTTAATAAGTATTTATTATATAGTTTTGCGAGACAGTCTTTGCATATTGGCATAAATCCATTATTTTCAAAAATAGGACTATAAGTTTTAAAAAAATTCATCGGTCTTGTTTCAACTCTACCACATTTACTACACCTATATTCTATCTCGCGTACTGGAAAAATATCAGATTTTGCCAATGCGCTCACCTCTCTTAATATCAACTAATTTAATATTATCAACTATCAGATTGCATTTCGTTTTTCTTTAATTCCAAATTCTATGTAATGTCTATAATATAACGGCAAATTATTTCCAAAAGATTTTTGTAAATCCTTATATCTCGACTTATATGCATAAACATTAAAAGATGCAGACGCTTGCCTACCTTCTTTCATGCCATAATTGCAAAAATGTGTGAAGTACGCTTTTTCGTTATTGGCAAAAGCTTTTCTCAAATCAGCATATTTGTTCTTATAATACGCATAGTTGTATACCCGTGAATAATCAAGCCCATTATAAACTGTTGACGCTCCACCGCCAGCCGTTGCGCCTTTTAGATTGTCTGGTACATTCCAAGCGCATTCAAACACCCTGTTTCCCCATTCGACTAATTTTACATCTGGAAACGGTTGAAATGCTTTTATACGTTCATTAGAACCCTCATCATACTTGTCGCATAAGTCTGTATCTGGATTATAAGAAGAAACAACAAATACATGGTCAATCTCGCCAACATTCTTAGGAATGTTTCTTACGGCAACCACAGCACCGGGTTTTATTTTCCTTTTGTCTGTAACCCTTTCCCAACCATGCGAAACGAGATAACCATTTAATGTCGAACATACTTCGCCACCTACTCTTTGGTCTACATAACCTAAATCAAACAACGCCCTCGCAACTAACCTATCGCACGAAATTGTTTTGTCGCTACATGGAGGAATTGCTCCGCTATTGCCATATATCCATCCATTCGTCCTTGCTATCTCGGCAACACGTTTTACAGCGTTTAAAAAGACTTCTGCAGCATTTGATTTTGAATTATTAGTGGTAGATTTCTTTGAATTATATAATGTTGTTAGTGCCGACTTTGTTTTTTGCCCATAATATCCATCGACCTTTAAATTCATATTTTTTTGAAATGTTTTCAATGCGTTTAATGTAGCATTTCCAAATTTACCATCAACACCAGTTGAACCGCAGGAATAACCACAGGCAATTAACATTTCCTGCATTTTCTTTACATCTTCACCAGAATCACCTTTTTGAAGAAAACTTTTTATAGCCATATATTTATACCCCTTTAACCAAATTTCTCTATTCCGCAATTCAAATGGTGCGACTCGGACGCACATCCCCACGCTCCCAAAGCGTGTGCTTTACCAATTAAGCTACATCTGAATAATGTTTTTCTGTAAAAATATTATCAATATCGTCATTGATAAACTGCCAGAGAGAGGCTCGAACTCCCAACCCATCGGTTAACAGCCGATTGCTCTACCATTGAGCTATCTGGCATTAATAAGAGGAATAATATTATTCCTCCAGTAATTTGTTTAATATGTACTCCATCAATTCATCATAGTCAATTTCATACATCTCTATTTCACATTCATCGTCAGAACATTCAAAATCTTCTTCTTCAGAATCTTCTCCTTCTGATTTACATAATTCAATTTGAAATAAATTGCTATAGCTTGCCGCCTTGACAACTTCAGGATTTACATTATCCTGAACCAACACAACCGTATTGTTATCGCCGAAACGATAATAAATGTCATTATGATAAGCCTTTTCAACACTTATTTCTAAATCATTGTCAAGGGCAATATAATATTCTTTATCGTATCCATCATAAGTTGGTTCTAACAACTCTATACTGTCTATTTTTGTTCCTTCAATTCTTAATAATTCTTGCAATAATTTCTTGGCTTCATCATAAAACAAAACCACATAAATCATTTTATTTTGTTCAGACGCAAGATAATATATAAAATCGGCTACATCATCAATGCCACAAAATGGAATCTTTATCATCATATCACCTCTTTAACTGCTTCTTTTATATTTTTACCAACTCTGCAATTCACAGAGCGAACGGGTGAAAACTTTTCGACTTCACCAGTGTACGGATTATACCCGTTCCTTTCTTTTCGCTCGGATATTTCAAATGTTAGAAAATTCCTAATAATAACCTTTTTGCCATCTGCAAGAGCTTCTTTGACAATTTCTGCGAATGTATCAAGCATCATGTCGCATTCCATTTTTGGCAAATTTAGCCTTTCTGACATTTCCTTAACTATTTCATTTCTTTTCATCTCTTTTCTTTCCCTTTATTTTAATCAAGTGTTATATCATATAAACAAACAAGTCCGTTATCGTCTATAATAGATATTGTTTGTTCTGGTTTATTCTTTAATCTTTTATTTAAACAATAATTATCTGAACCTGACACGCATCCAGATTGAATAATTTTTGTATCATATATTGTTGTTAAGGCATTTGTATGTTTATGCCCCATGAGAATAATATCTGGTTTTATTCCAAATATCATTGTAAATTTTTGTACAACCGTATTTACTTCATCTTTATCCCCATGTGATGCGGCGACTTTATTTCCACGAACCTCAAACAAGGCAACATCACAATCTTTTAAGTTGTCGTAAATGAAAACATTACTAAAATTTTGCAAACGTGCTTTTAAATAATATGGAAGAAGTAAGTCGAAATTTTCACCACGCAAAGAATGCTCTTTGTTTTGGATTACGCGAGAATGATTTCCGGGCGTTACATAAACATAGACATTATTAAACACATTTGATATTTCTGCGATTAACTCGGATAGAAGAGAAGATACATTTATAAATTGCTGTATTACATTTTCATTTGCCTCTATCCTTAATGTTTCGTGTATTAAACCAGAAATTATTTCACCAATAACTATATAGCAATTTTCTGAGTTATGTCTTTTTTGTATTGTGAAAAGTTGACTAAGATAAATATTCAACCTTTTCTTTAAAACATCCATATTAAATTTATTATACCAATGGTCTATCATTATTCCTGCGTGTAAATCTGTTATGTGGCAAATAATATCATTATCGGATTCAATTAAAATCTTATTCGTATAATCCAATTTCAACGGAATTACGTTTGAAATCTTATCTGCAACCAAATCTATAAAAGATTCTCTTCGAGCTTGTTCGCGCAATTTTCTATTTAATTCAACACGCTCATCAAACAATTTTTGTTTCTCTATTCTAATTTCTTGTTTGGCTTCTCTAAGTTCTTTAATATATGAATCCTCATCTTTATACTGCCCAAAAGCGTTTGCAAGAAAAAATCTTTTTGATTGTTGATATGGTTTCCGATACGCCGCCTCACTTCTATATTCGCTTTCATCTTCACGGAATTGTTTGTTAATTATTTCCGCTATTTCATTCCAATCCAAATCAAGAAGTCCAGCGTCTTTTGCTTGTCCCAATCGCCATATGAACTGTTCTTCATTTTCGTTTGGCTGTTTTTCTAAACTGATACTTGACATATGACAACCTCGTTTATTATGTAATATATTAAATAAAGCTGATGGCGAGGCTCGAACTCGCAAAACCTAATGATTACAAATCATTTGCGCTACCAGTTGCGCCACATCAGCAGACATAATTAAAGACAGTCAAAAGACTGCCTTTCCATAGCGTCAGCGGTAGGATTCGAACCTACGAACCGTTTCCGACTTCCAGTTTTCAAGACTGGCGCATTCAGCCACTATGCAACGCTGACATTGTTAATTTAAATATTGTTCAGTCGCCAATCGGCAGGGAAGGACTCGAACCTTCGGTGTTTCTAATGTGGGAGATTTACAGTCTCTTGCACTCGCCGCTATGCCACCTACCGTCATATATTTAAAACTTTTCTGAAACGTACCCGATACAGAGCATACATCTTGTACCGGATACGCACAAGAAAAGAGAGATAAAGAAAGTGGGAAGGTTATTACCTTCAATATTACAAATATTGCAAAATATTTGTATGCTTTTTAAAATGCTAAAATAGTATATTTATAGATATTGAAAAGATATTCATCTCAAAATTGCTGTGCTAACATTCTTTTTTTTCTCATTAGTTCTTTTTGCTGTTTATTTCTATATGACTTTTTACATTCGTCACATCTATGAGTTTTTGTGTTTTTAGAACTAATGATTATTGTTTTTCCGCAATCAACACACTTTACTTGTTTTGTTTCTTGTGGGATATATGATGAACAAGCTGAACAATATTTTTTTGTTCCGTTCTTGTTGTTTTTTACAAGTGTTCCACACTCCGCACACCGTATATAGTTTTCCCCAATACGATACAAGTATTCATTGCCAAGATTACGAAAATCATTTACAATGAATTTCTTTTTATCTTCATCATTAACAAAAAGTATTTTTAGATTAAGATTATCTATTCGTTTTGCAAATTCGGCTAAACCAGAATGAATGATAACACCAAGACGTTTTGCGCGAAGATCTATACTACACGAAATATTAGCCATCTTAAATATTTCTTTAATTTCTGTATTTACCCAATTATTATTGTTAGGTTTCTTTTGATTATTTATTTTTGCGATACACAAAAGTGTAAATGCAAGTTTCCCCAATACTTTATTATTCAGTTTTTCGATTTCGCCCCATTCCGCTTCTGTAATCCAAACCCCATCAGATTCAAACAATTTTTCTTTTGTTGTTTTTTTAGATATTTTTTCTATGATATCAGACCAGTAAGATTTATTCATTGAATATTTAGGATATGCCAAATCTAAAAAATTCTTGAGTTCGATACATACCGCTTTATGCTTCATTCCTTGCAAATGATAATACTTCGCAAGAATAACGAGTGTTTGATATAAATTGTCACCTATATTCTTGTTTTTAATTCTATCTTGCGCATATTCGTTTTCGTTAATAATAATCATTAAACACATCCTCGTTTAAAATTATTGTTTTCATTTCAAAACCAAACCCCATATATCTGAAATGATAGTTGTTGCTTAATTCAGGATAGGAGAGTGTATAACCATTTCGTTTTAAAAGATTTCTTATGAATATTTCACCACAAATATCCCATGCAAACTGTTTTGAAGTTTCGGTTTTGTAACAAATATCCAAAATAATATTACATAATTCATCTTCATTGGTGCAAATTAACGAACACTGTTTTTTGAAACTTTCAACGAGTTTTCTTCTTTCTGTTTGCGAATCTTCAATTCTCTCGGTAGAAGATTTTTTTCTAAAATTCTCAACCTTGGTAAGATATTCTTCATATACTGCTTTTATATCATTGTAATTACGTTGCGAATATTCGGTATCAGATTTTAATAAACAATAATCGAAATTGCTTGCATTATTTATTTCTTTTAGATAACCATTGAAAATTCCTTCAAAAATCCAACTAATGCGATTTATCACGCATGGATTATTACCAACTGGCAGAAGCATATTATAATAATCAATGAATGTTTTTTCTTCTTTGTTTAATTCGTTATATTTAGTATTAGTCAAATCTTCTAAATGTTTCCCAAACAAAGCATTAAATTTAAAATCTGCATTTTTATAATATGCGTCGTACTCTTTTTTAAGATGCGGATAAACATATATCATAAAGTATGGTTTTTTGTCGGCTACAATGCTCATGTTAAAGTTCTTACGGCTAATTGTTTCTTCATTATCATCATTTTTAATAACGTTTGGTTTTCGGCTATACCATTCTTCAGGCATTGGTTTCGCAATAATTCCCTTGGCTCTGTCAATTGTACATTGTTGATAGTGCTGACCGCACATAATTCTTTCGCTTAATTCATTATATGCTTCATCGGATAAATCTATATTAGCCTGTCTTTCAATCATTGTAGTAACACGATTTGTTACTGTTCCTATATCATCGTTAAATGCGATCTTATTAGATTCAATGATTGATTTCTCATCTGGAATTATTTTTTCAGCTTTGCGCTGTGTGCAAATAATAGTAGAGGAATTCTTTGTATTCCTCAAAATTATTGGGTTATCTGTATCCATATTAGTATCACCATCCTTGTCAGCACCATTCATCGCATCGCAAGTTGTATCCCACGCATTGAGAATGATTGCTGTAGTTATATATTGATACCAATATGAACATTCGTTAGAATTGTTTAATTTCAGTTTTCGTATATTATTATGACACCTTATATTGAACTATTCTCGCTACGGAATAGCAGACTATTCAGCCTGTTATGCTTTCACATAATCGTAGACTATATCTTCATCCCATTGGGATGCTCACCGCTGTCTTGCGCTTGCAAGCACTTAGTCGTTGAACGTTCCCCTGTTCGGGGCTTCGATGCTGATTGTCCATATATCTTATTGATTGTCAAACATTCACGCTTAGACATATTTCATTCTTACGTTGTAGTTCAATAAATTTTAGGAGTTTCCAGCAATTCAATGAGTTTAACATTATACATTACTGTATAAGTGACCTGTCATTTAAGTCATCGGTGCGCGAAAACACGACAATTCCTTACTACCTTTATCAATCCAATATTTATGATACAGTTCGCCAGCTTTTAACAATCCAGTAATTTCCAAGCCAAACATACTTTGACACAGAGCATATGGGTCTCCAGAAATCATAGCGTAGTTTGCTTCAATTGATAATACCCCCTTCTTGGCATCGTTAATCCGCTTGCTAATCATGTTCATTATCCGCTTTCGAATAAACGGGTCGTTTATCATTTGCGGTTCAATCATTAACGCACGGGAAACGTAATCGAAATTTTCACCACCAAAACCAGCAAATACATTTTTCTCGTTTAGCCCCATGCCACACAGGAACACAATTGCTTTTCTGTAATCCATTCCAAAAATATCTTTAATACTGTCTATAGTTGGCTTGCAAAGCTCATATAATTCTTCATCGTCAAAGTCATAGCTTTGCAAAAACTGATAATTTGTGTTATGCATATGTTCAAGCTCTAAAGGTGTTGTCTTTGTTGCTGAAAATTCATAATGGTTTTTTTCGCAGTTTTCAAAGAAATGTTCCCAACTTTTATAGCCATCCCACAGCTTTAACATGGATGTTGTGAGAATGATATCTGCATCTCTAACATCTCGCTCATCCCCCCATGCGTCTTTGATGATATAAGTTCCAGCAATCTTCTCGGCAAACTCTACAAAATCAAATGTATATATCATTCCCTTCGTCCAAGCGTATCTGCAAGTGAACCCGGAAACAGTATCTTCAACACCGTTTAAAGATAAGTTAACTTTTACAGAATATTGCGGAGACATTAAACCATAACCATCAGAATCGTTATGCTCGACTTCATATCCGTTTACTTTTGTTAGTTTTGGCTTTCCGTCACAAGAATCATCAATAAGAATAACGTCATCTTTGAAATGTGTTATGCAATCATTAACAACTATAATCCCTTTTGGCTTTGGCAAAACCACAGAACCAGAACACACGAGGGCTTGGTATGCCTCCAGTTTTGCAGGAACTAATAACTGTGTCTTATCACGCCCGTTATCTATTCTTTCTTGTAATTGCCCATGTAGTCTTTTACTAACATAAACGATTGTAGAGTTTTTAATTCCACCATTCGTTCCAAGCAACCTTTGATATTCCACACCGTTAACGCTAAATCCGTTTTCATTCAGAAGATCATAATCTTTGTTGCTATCCATGATAATGCATATATAATCCTTCTGGTATTGGATTTCATATAACGCTTGGTAAAGATTTCGTACAAGTGCTTTTGTCTCAGCAGAGCGTTTTCTCTTTTTTACCTCTCTTAACTTTCGCTTGATTTCCTTTGCTTTTGCATCGGAATCCGTTGTTTCATTAAGCTCGTCTATGAATCGAAGAATCTGGCTATCATTTAAAGAAACGATACATTCAGGATATTCACGCATTGCGATTTCCAACGGAAGCTCATACTTATATTTAGATTTACGAATGTCACGGGAATGTAATTTGTATACGAATTTATGACAATGTTTCTGTTCTAT
>AUXO017317747.1_pt1 | contig 13721 bp, 14 predicted proteins | sample 768731 | NCBI WGS metagenome assembly AUXO01 (sample SAMN02715735, study PRJNA202380) | gut metagenome | biome: sheep rumen | host: Ovis aries | place: New Zealand: Palmerston North
TTCTTCCTAGAGAATTTGTAATGATTGGTAGAGGTTTAATACTCTTAGAAGACAGTGGAAGCAGATTAGATCCAGCATTCAATCTCACAGGAGAACTTGAAAAATTTGCTAAAAAAATGATAGGTGAAAAGTTCAGTACAGGAAATATTGTACATGGTGGATTAAATTACATAGTTGAAATTGAACACTTGTTAAAAGACCTGCCGGATAAGCTTAACTCTACACTTAACAAGTTGGAAGATGGAAACTTAGAGGTTAACCTAAAACACAATGGATTAGATGACCTTAAAAATATGATTTCATTATCATTAATACTTGCAGCATTAATTGTTGGTACTGCATTAGTACTTGCAGCTACAATTGTAGCTTCATCACTATTTAAAACAACAACAGGCCTTCCAATAGGCTATGTATATATGATATCATTAGCAGGTTTCGTAATAAGTATTATTCTAGGAATATATATTGTATTCAAATACCTACGTAACTAATCTTAGTATAAATAGTTCTAATATATTATGATTAGAACTTAATTCTTTTTTTTAAAATATTTAACAAAGTACGTGGCTCTTGTTTTAATAACTGCTCTGGTATTTCAAGTATTAAAATAATTGAAGTAAAGTATATGAATAATCTAAAAAGCAGATGACGATGATTTGTATATTTTTTCTCTAAAAAAAATTAAAGTAGGAAAAAATCCATTTTTCCCTTGAAAATGCTTATTTTAAGATGAATCTCTTAATTCCAACAATACTTAAAATTATAACTATAATATAACCTATTAAAGAAATTACTGGCATGTCAAATATTCTCGGACCAAAAGAAACTACTGAAGAACCTACTATAAGTGCTGATATTAAAGCTATGATTGAAACTTTGTCAGTAATGTCAACTTCAAATTTAAACTGCAACTCTTCATTTTCAACCTTGTTGATTGTTCTTGTAAGAAGTATGGGTAATGAACGAAGCATATGCTCATATAGAATAATGTTGCTTTTTTTACTTTTAAAGAACTGTTTAGGATTCAATTTTTGTTTAGCAATTTGGGATGCAACTGGTTTTATTGATGCAAATACATCTATTTCAGGGTCAAGATTATGTGCTATAGCTTCAATCAATGACAATCCTCTTGCCATGGTCACAACTTCATTTGGAAGAATAACTCCATATTCCTGCATAAGAGTAAGAAGTGCCTCTAGGACTCCATCGAAACGATTTAGCTGAACACCAAAGTATCTTCCGAACAAATCATTCAAATCTCTTCTTAATGATTTGGTATCAACATCATAATCCAATATATCCATGTACATCAATTGATTTATCAGTCCATCCACATCCTGGTCTACAAATAACAGCATTACTTCGGATAGGTTACGTTTAAAGTCTGGATCAAAGAATCCCATCATACCTAAATCAAGATAACATACTACATTATCTTCTAGAATCAAAATGTTACCGGGATGTGGGTCTCCATGGAAGAATCCATCAATGAATAACTGTTGATTTAACTGATTTTAATCATGTAGCAGTTGATGGCAGTATTAAAAAAGCAGATAACAATCGTTTCAATGTTATACATAAAGATGATATAGAAATATTAATTAAATATTATGAAGGAGACTTTTTATCTGCTGAAGAGTTAAATAAACTTAGAAAACCAGCAAAAAGATTCATTGTAAAAGAAGATATGGGATGCGAAGAAAAAATAGAATTATTATATGAAATGAATACACAAATAACAATGTCTGGACAAGATACAATACCTGTTAATGATATAGAAGCCCGTTGGATGCAAAATAAGGATGGACAGAGTCAAATATCCTACAACATACAATCAGCAGTAGACACCACCACAAAGTTAATATGCACTGTTAACATCACACAAAACCCCACAGACCATGATGAACTACCAGAAATAGTAGAAAAAACCATAGAAAACATAAAACAAGACCCCAAGATGATAAGTGCAGATACAGGATACCACAACACAACATCAATCGAATATTTACATAAAAAAGGAATAACACCAATAATACCTGATAGAAAACAAACACGAAAAGAACAAGGCAAAATAAGCACCAACCCTTACCATAAAGACCATTTCCAATATAATTACAAAGAAGACACATACACCTGCCCAGAAAAACAAACATTATACTTCAAATACCAATATGAACGACCAGCAAAAAAAGAAGGCAAACCCAACAGAATAGAACGAAAATACATGAACTACGAAGCATGTAAAAACTGTCCAGCACGACAAAAATGCACCAAAAGCAACCACAGAACAATATCCGAATTCGTAAACGAAAATACACTAAAATTAAAACAATACATGGACACCAAAGAAGCACAAAACGAATACAAAAAAAGAGGAAGCACAGTAGAAGCACCATTTGGAATATTAAAAATATTCTACAACTACAACAACCTAAGAACACATGGAATACAACAAACAGAAAACATAATGAACTTATGTGCACTATCACACAACATAAAAAGGTTATACAACATAAAACACAACATACTCAACGAAATAACAGAAATAGACAACTTCCTAGAAAAACTATCAACATTATTCGAAACAGAACTCATAGCTACAATAAAATAAAAAAAGTATTAACAAACCATAAAAAAATATAATTATGCAAGTACTCTTATCTTATGGAAAAAATAATATAACTCATATTTTATCATTTGATGAACATTTTGATAAAACAAATAATGTTGTTAGAATCCATGATAAAAATTATAAAAATTTTGAAAAATAAAATGCTTAAATTATAAAGTTACATTTTATTTAAAGATAATGATAACTTCAATTTTTAATAGTAATTAAGTATAAATCTTAATTATCATTTTTAAGATGTTATTTATTAAACAGTTTGTAAAAATAATAATAATATGTTTTATGTAAAATTAGTAGTTTGTTGTATAGGTTAATACCACATCGTTTTTATCTATTTTTTCAATTTTTTTGAGTTCTAAGTTAATGCATTCGCTGATTTTAAAACCTTTTCCATCAACAAATGTTTTTGAATGTGTGCCTCCTAGTATTTTTGAACCGATGCATATAGATACTTCGTCAATTAGTTTGTCTTTAAACATGGAGAAGTTTAATGTAGAACCTCCTTCCAATAATATTGATTTTATTCCCAAATCATATAATTTACTTAAAGCTTCTTTTAAGTTAACGTGACTTTCTCCACATATAATTACATTACATTTTTCACTTAACTTATTAACATTTTCCTTTGAAGCACGTTCAGAAACAACAATTACAGTTTCAGCAGCATCATTCAAAACCAGGGAGTCTAATGGAGTACGAGCTCTACTATCAATAATAATTCTAACAGGATTATCCTCTTTCTTTGCATCAATTTTATGTACAGTTAATTTGGGATTATCTATAATAACAGTATTAATACCAACCATTATTCCATCAAAATCTTTTCTTAACTTATGAACCCTGATTAGATCAGCATCACCTGAAATTTTCATAGCACTACTTTCGGTAGCAATCTTACCATCAACAGTCATAGCTGAATTTAACAAAACATAAGGTTTCAAAAGTCACACCTACTCATAATTAACTTTCAATGCTTTAAGTGTGTTAATAATATTCTCACCATTTCTCACAGCATTAATCAAAACTTCTTTAAACCCTTCTCTGATAAGAGTATCATTTTGTATAATCCATAAAATTAAATCAGGATGTTCAGTTAAAGTAAGTTGACAGAAGGGAATTTCTTTACTATTCTTATCAGTATATACTGCAATATGCTTTTCTCCATCAAGTTCAATAGCTTTGATTGTTATTAAAAGATCATCATTTTTTACACTAAAATAATCACCCACTTGAGCTAAATCTTTAACAGAGTCTTCAATTTCTTCAAGATTTCCCTGAATTTTCTCTTCATATTCCATTCTTTTTTCAACATATAATTTCAGCATTTCATCTTGATTCATAACAATCCCCATTTTTTACAAGTTATAAACATTAATAGCATTCTTTTCAGTTTGTTTTTCAATTTCCTTAAATTCAATATTTTTTGTTCTTTCAATCCGTTCAATAGTTAACCTAATATTTGATGGCTGGTTAGGTTCACCTTTAACTGGAGATAAATAAGGACTGTCAGTTTCAGTTAGCATGTTCTCTAATGGAACAGCTTTAATATTTTTCTTATGTTTTTTTGAAAACAAGGCATTAGTAGCAAAAGATAAATAGTAACCACAGTCAACTGCTTCCAACGCAGTAGTTTTTGTACCACTAAAGCAATGGAATATAACATCAGGTATTCCGGGGTATTCTTTAACAATTTCTAATGCATGTTGTTCTGCTTCACGAACATGCAATACTATTGGCATATCATACTCTGTAGCAACATCTAACAATCTATGAAAAGTTTTATGTTGTCTGTTTAATTCATCTTCACTTCTATTTTCAGAAAAATCTAAACCTATTTCGCCAATAGCCTGAATATTATCTAAATTATTTATAATCTGTTCAATAGTTTTATCAGTAGTTTCCTTATCATCTTTTCCAGCATATACTGGATGATAACCAAATGTACTTTTAATAAACTCATCGTACTTATTTTTTAGTTCTAATGATCGGTTATTTCCTTCAATACTAGCTCCACAATCTACAATATATCTGAATTCTTTTTTACTTTTATTAATAATTACATCCCTTGTTTCATCAAAGTCTACAAAATTTAAATGACAATGTGAATCAATCATCATATCCCTCTCATTTTATTTACCGAATCTTCTCTGTCTTTGTGTGTATGATCTTATTGCTCTTAAAAAGTCAACTTTTCTTAGCTCGGGCCATAAACTATCTGTAAAGTATAATTCAGAATATGATGACTGCCATAGTAAGAATCCACTTAAACGTTCTTCTCCACTTGTACGAATTACAAGATTTGGATCTTCTAATCCTGCAGTATATAAATTATTATTAATCATATTTTCATCTATATCTTCAGGATCAATTTTACCTTTTTTAACTTCATAGGCTATTTTTTTGAATGCGTCTACTATTTCTATTCTTCCATCATATCCCATTGCAATGTTTATTAATCTTTTATCATATTTTTCTGTAGATTTTTCAGCATCTTTTATTGCGTCTCTCACTTCTTCTGGGAATAAATCAAGTCTTCCTACGGCTTTGAGGCGTACTTCGTTTTTATGTATTTTTTTATTGGTGCTTATACTTAGAAAACTGTCTACAAATAATTGCATTAAATCTTTTACTTCATTTTCGTTTCTTTTGAAATTTTCTGTAGAAAATGCATATACTGTTACAATGTCTATTCCTAAGTCTATACACCATTCCAATACATTTTCTAGGGTGTCTACTCCACGCTTATGGCCTTCTATTGCACTCATATTTCCCTGGATTTTGGAGTATCTTCTGTTTCCATCCATGATAATTGCCACGTGTTTTGGCATTTTATCTTTTTCCAAGTTTTTAGTAATGTACCATTCATATACTGAGTATAATGGTTGTAATAATTTCATTGTTTGTCCTCTTTTTTATATTCTATTATTTGTTTGATTAGTTTTATGGAGTTTACATATCCTTGAACGCTTTGTGAACGTGATGTATCAATAAATAGGTTTGGCTGATTTAATGTTAATGCACCATTACTTTTCATTCCGGCAACTAATACCAAACTTCGGAAGATTAAGTTTCCTGTTATTCCATCGGGTGTTATTATTATGTTTGCTTTATCTTTTATTGCTTCTTCGATTAGTATGTGGTAATGTTTGATATCGTATTCATTTTTTAGTTTTTCAACAATTTTGTCACAATCTGTTATGCTTTTATCTATCTTGGAGCTTCTTCCTTTGTCATCTGCTCTTCCACCAGATATTAATGCAATTTTTGGTGTGTAACCAATTTTTTCTATTGTTTTTGCACATTCTCGTATTATTGAGATTTTTGATTGGTTGCAATCTCCTTCATCTATACCTACTGGTGTTAATAGGAATGGATGGTTGTCTTTTTCTATTACTGATGCTCTGAATAAATGTGGGTTTTCTTTTTTTAAGTCTTTGATAATGTTGGATTTTAATGAACCTCGTATTACTCCATCTATTTCAGGATCTTTCAGATAGTTTAGCAATTCTTCATTTGTTTTTGCTATATGAATTTTAAATGGAAATTGTTCTACTGCTTTTAAAACGTTTTTATTTTCACCTAGACCGATTGCAATTTTCATTCGATTACCCATTTATTAATACTTTATAATATATTATATTTATTTTAAATAATATTAAAAATTTTCCCATCCAATAATAATAACTTATAACTAATAACTTATAATTCATATAATTAAATCAAAAAAAAATAAAATATTATGCTAAAGAAGGAGATTTTAGCCCAGAAATTGCAAAAAAATTCTCAAAAGCTAAAACTTTAAGAGAAAATACTAATTATACCATTTATGATGATTTTGATAAAATAACTGCACAAGAAATGATAGAATTAACAAAAGAATTTTTTAATGAATCAAAAAATTAGCTAATATAAAATAATCTATTTTTAACAAAAAAGTACTCATTTTGCTTTTAGTTTAATATTTGTAATGAAAAAAAAAGAATAAAATGGTTATAAGTTTTCAAAAGCTAATTTCATAGCTTCTAAAGTCTTATCAAGATCATCCTTAGAATGTTGTGAAGAAATAAAACCACATTCATACTGTGAAGGAGCAATGAAAACACCATTCTCAAGTAAAGTCCTGAAATAATTTAAAAATTCATCACTATTTGCTTGCTGAGCAGTAGCATAATCATAAACTTCATTCTCAGTAAAATACACTTGAGTCATAGATTCAACACCATGTAACTGGAAATCAATGTTCAAATCAGTTAAAATATCAGACATACCCCTTCTTAGGTATTCTCCCTTATCATGAAGATCTTTATATAAATTATCATCCAAAATTTTTAAAGCAGCAATACCATTATTAATTGACATAGGATTACCACTAAAAGTACCAGCTTGATAAACAGGACCATTAGGAGCAAATTGTTCCATATACTCTTTTTTACCAGCAATAGCACCTATTGGGAAACCACCACCTAAAATTTTACCAAAAGTAACTAAATCAGGAGTAATTCCAAAATATTCCTGAGCACCACCCTTACTTAATCTAAAACCAGTAATAACTTCATCAAAGATTAAAATAATTTCATTTTCTTCAGTAATTTCTCTTAAAAATTCTAGAAAACCATCACGTGGAGGAATACAACCAACATTCCCCATAATAGGTTCAAGAATAATACAAGCAATTTCATCCGTCTGTTCACTAATAATATTTCTAATAGCTTCTTCATCATTAAACGGAGCAGAAATCGTATTCTTAGTAGCATCCTCTGGAACACCCGGACTATCCGGTTTTCCAGCAGCACCAGAACCAGACTTAATTAAAACAGCATCATGAGCACCATGATAAGCACCTTCAAATTTAATAATTTTATTCCTACCAGTAACTCCCCTAGCTAATCTAATAGCACTCATAGTAGCCTCAGTACCAGAATTAACAAAACGAACCATTTCCGCACAAGGCACTCTTCTAATAACCTCTTTTGCTAGTATGACTTCTTTCTCGGTAGGAACACCATATGCAGTACCAAGCTCTAACTGATTTTTTGCTGATTCAATAAGCTCCTCATTAGCATGACCAAGAATTTGAGGACCATATCCTAAACAATAATCAATATACTCATTACCATCCACATCATATAACTTTGAACCCTTCGCTTTTTCAACAAAAAAAGGATAAGGTTTAAAAGCCCTAATAGGAGAATCTACTCCACCAGGCAAGTAATTAACAGCATCTTCAAATAATTTTTTTGACTTATCTAAATTCAATTTATTATCTCCCTAATTTTTTTTCCTAATATTTAATAATGAATTAATAATTGCAACAGCAATAGGTGTTCCACCTTTAGGTCCTGTTGTAATAACATTCGGAATATTTGTCTGTGATAAAGCTTCTTTGGAATCAGCAGCACCTACAAAACCAACAGGAACACCAGCAACTGCACGAGCATCCATCTGACCTTCTTCAACTAATCTCATAACTTCAAATAATGCTGTTGGAGCATTACCTATTGCAACAACACCCTTAAATCCGTCTTCTGCAGCAACTCTCATAGCAGCAGCAGAACGAGTAATTTCCTCTTTTTTAGCTAATTTAACAGCTCTTTCATCCCTAATATAACACATTACTTTTCCATCATAACGGGTAATGCCTGATTTTACCATATTAATATCAGTAAGAATGTCTTCCTTATTGTCAAAACAGTTTAATGCAGTTTCAACAAATGTGGGTGAAATTTTCACAAGTTTTGCATATTCCGGGTCAGCTGTAGAATGAACTACTCTTTCAACAATATCCCTTTCTTCATAAGTTAAATCCTTTGTATCTTCATCAATTAATGATTTAATAATTTCTCTACTTTTGTTAGCAATATCATAACCTGGTTTAGTTGATGCTCCCATATTATACATTTATTTCACATCCATTTTTTGAATTATTTTATTTCCTCTATTTTTTTCATAATTAACATTGTATATAATATATGATTTATTAATTAATTATCTTTTTCTAATCAAAATTCAAGAATCATTGTATCTTTTTAACTATAATTGATATATGATTGTTTAACTATTTTTTTCATAAAAATCTTATAAACTATTAAACACATATCATTTATATTATTATCTGATATATCTTATTAGGTAATGTTTTTTTAATTTTAAATTGAGAGTATTTTATAGAAAAATATGATTACTTATTTCGGAGTTTTAGTTTTCATGACATAGATTATACTTAAGGAGGAATATGAATTGGAACAACTTTTTGAATTTCATTTTTTGTTTGGATGATTGCTTTAGGGGCAATAGCAATGCTTGTTTGGATGAAATTTTTTATGATGCCTATTTATAAATTTTTAGATAGTGTTGGTTTAATTAAATTGGATACTAAAAGACTGTGATGAAAGATTGGGATGTAATAGGTAATAAAGGTTATGCTGTATTAAATTTGGTTATTATGTTGTTACCAATAATTTTTGCTATTGTTCTGCCAGATTTGTTACTGGAAAGAATATTTTATTCTTATGGAGTAATATTGTTGATTTTATTGGTAATTCTACCTGCAATTGTATTGGAATTGCGTGTTGATGTATTTAATCATAGAAAACAAGTACTTTATGAGGGTGTTGTGATACAAAACATATTTTTTGATGGTGAACATTATCCTTTAGAAATTACATGGGTTTTCAGTTTTTTAAATATGTGGTTTTGCATATTTTTTGCAATAGGTAATTATTTCTTATCACATCATTATTATTTCCTAATTTACATGATAATAACCTTTATTATTGAGTTTTTAATCCTTTTTGTAGATAAAGTGGATGGAGTAATTTCAATAAATTTGAAAAATAGTCTTAGTTATTTTTCTTATATGATAATATTGGTTGTATTGTCTTTTGGAATTGCATTGGTAGTATATCCAATTGCCATTTAAACCATTTTTTTTCTTTTTTTCTTATTTGAAAACAAGTAATGATAATTTCATTATTAAACTTATTGATTGTATATGTTCATATGAATATGTTCTTTTTTTTTTAAAATTATATTATTAAAAAAATACAGAAATTATATTAATCTAAACTTTTTAACATTTTTAAGACTATCTGATACTATGATAATATTAAGACGAAATAAAAAAAATATAGAATTATATCCTATTGGACCTGCTAAGGGTGCCTTAAATACTCAACGCAAACCATTATTTTATAGTTACTTTAAAATACATGAAACAGATGGAAAAATCAGACCTTACCGTTTTATTATTCAACAGGATAATCTTGAAACTCTTAAATCACCAAAGGAAGTTATAAAAATTCTCAGAAAACAAAATGTTTTATTAGCAACTCCTGATGAAGATATAGAATCAATGTTAAATTCGCTTAATATATCATATAAACATACTCATATCTGTAGACACTGTACATTTGAGGGAAATATTACAATATTAAAAAAATCATCATCCTATAAATTATATAATGAATATATATGTAGAAAATGTGCAGAAAAAGAGATAAAAAGAGTAATGGAACTAAGGGGATATGATGAAAAATCATATACTAGCTTTAAAAAATTATTAGATAAAACCAGTAATTTGGAGAAGGTACTGCAAGTATTTGATCCACATTTCAATCCAATTAAGCATGATGATTTAACAGTATATGATAAAATTAAAGTTAAAAAAACCAAATATCCTAAAATAACAGTTAACCAACTTAAAATACCTAAACGTTTCAAAAAGATACTGGCAAAAAAAGTTAAACATTTATTGCCTATACAGATATTGTCATTAAATCAGGGACTTCTAAAAAATCAGAATTTACTTGTTGTTTCTGCAACAGCTTCCGGTAAAACATTAGTTGGGGAATTATCAGGAATACCTAAGGCTATGAATCATCAGAAATTCATATATTTAACACCACTTGTGGCATTAGCAAACCAAAAATACCGTGATTTTAAGAAACAATACAAAGAATTAGGATTGAATGTAGCAATCAAAGTAGGTTCTAACAGGGTTAAAGCAAAAGGAGAATTAACTATTGCTAACAAATCTGTGAAAAATGCTGATATTATAGTTGCAACATATGAAGGATTGGATTTTCTATTACGGTCAGGTAATTATCATCAACTAAAAGGTGTTGGAACAGTAGTTATAGATGAAATACACATGCTCGGTGAGGAAGAAAGAGGACCAAGATTAAATGGTTTGGTTAAACGCTTATTAACATTATTCCCTAAAACTCAGTTAATAGGATTATCTGCAACAGTTAAAAATTCAAAACAAATAGCAAACGATTTTAATATGAAACTGGTAGAATACAAGGAAAGACCAGTACCTCTTGAAAGACATTTAATATTTGCAAAGAATGATTATAATAAAAAGGATTTACTTGGGAATTTAGCAAAAAAAGAATTTAATTCAAAATCATCTAAAGGATTTAGAGGACAAACAATAATATTCACTAATTCACGTAGAAAAACTCATTCAATTGCTCAACAAGTGGAGAAAAAAGGAATTAGCACAGCCGCTTATCATGCAGGACTGTCTTATTCCAAAAAGGTAAAGATAGAAAAGGATTTTGCTAATCAGAAAATATCAACGGTAGTAACTACAGCAGCACTAGCGGCAGGTGTGGATTTTCCTGCTTCACAGGTACTATTTGAAACATTAAGGATGGGTAATAAATGGTTAACCAATAATGATTTTTCTCAAATGTTAGGACGAGCAGGAAGACCAACATATCATGATATGGGTAAGGTATATCTTCTACCAGAAATAGGAAAAGAATTTGAAAATGAATCAGAAGAACAAAAAGCTATTGAATTATTAGATAGTGATGTTGATAATATACTTGTTGAATATGATGAAGATGAAACAATAGAACAGGTACTTGCTGATATTTCTGCTATACGTAATACTAATATAAACGAATTAGAAGAAAAATATGAAAAAATAGATACACCTATTGTATTCGAAGATGTTGTTAACACATTAATTGATAAGAAAATGATAATGCAACATAGGGATAATAAGGAGATTTACCTGCCTACAAAGTATGGAAGAGCTACTTCTGTGTCTTTCTTGGACGTTAATAAGGCAGAGTATATCAGAAAACATTTGAAACAGAATCCTTTATTGATAGTTGAACAAGTTGAACCTTTTGATAGTGCATATATCAGTAACAGATTAGCCAGTAGATTAACATCCGCATTAAAGACTAATGTTAGTTCAAGGTTATTTGCTGATTCAACAAGGGATATTATTACATCAGGGGAAGTTTTATCAAAATTGGATGATCAATTTGCTGATAAGTTAATCTCTTTCCAGATAGATTTCATGACTTGTGAATGTAAAGAAAGACCATTTTGTAAATGTTTAGAGAAGAATGTTTCAAACAAGATTATCAGACAAAGGCTTAATGGTTGGGGACCTAATGCTATCAGCAGGTATTTTATGACAAATTATGATATACATATTTACCCTGGTGACATATTCAGTTGGCTGGATAGTGTGATACGTATGTTAGAAGCCATATCTAGAATAAGTTTAGCATTTAATAATAAAAATAATAGTAATCAGTGTAAAAAATTTATTAAAAAGATAGAACAAGGAAGATGATTTTATAATAATAATTTAATATCTTCAATAATCTTTTTTTCAGCATTATCTAATAATTTTTGTCCAAATTTTTCATCTATATGGAAACCTTCTTTTTCAATTATCGTAGCTTCTTTGTCAATTATTGGTTCATTTTCACGGGCTAATTTAAGACCAACCATTCCTACTTCAGGATTTTTATTAAAATCTCCATGCTCTTCAAGTCTTGTTTCATCTACAAAGCCTAAAATTTTACCCATCGATAATTCACCAGTACATGCATGAGGACCTTCATTTTCTATGATTGAATTATTAAATATGATTTGCAGTCCTGTTTTTTTGGAAATATCTTCAATTTCATTTAATAATAGATTGTTTCCTCCATGTCCATTGACGATTATGACCTTTTTAATATTTAGCATATTTTTTGCATTGTTTAACTGTGGAATTATTTGGGAGTTTACTAATTCATCTTTTTTTAAATGTTGGCCATGTTTAACATAATCGTATTCTGTTGCGGCATAAAATATTCCCAGGAATGTTGCCCCTGTTTTTGTTGCAACATTTAATGTAACATTTGCAGCAATTTTGGAATCAGTATCTATTGGTAATGCAGATCCATGATTTTCTCTATGTGATCCTAGTGCTATTAAACCGATTTCATGGATTTTTTCTGACATTACCTTTCCGGAGGAATATTTAAGTTTTATCTGATTCATGTTATCATCATATGTTTAGTTCCCAAATGGAGTCTCCTACATAGTGTAGGTTTTCTATCGCTTTGCCTTTGTTATTTTCAACCATTTCTTTTCCTGTTATTAGGCTAGTTCCTATAGCTAATGGTTTATGATGTTTTTCTTCTATGATAACTATTGTTTCTCCGGGGGTGATGCTTTCATCTGCATCAACGATTCCTGGGGACATTATGTCTGCTCCTTTTATGACAAAGTTGATTGCTCCCATGTCTACTGTGGCATATTTTTCTGTTATTTCTTCATTTACCATTGCATGTAATGTTGGGATTATTTTATTGTTTACTTGCATTAATAATGGTTCTCCTTCGATTAACAGAATGTCTGGGTAGTCTTCAATTTTTACTAGTTCTACCTGTGCTTTTTTGGGAATTATATTTTCGTAGTTTCCGAGTTCTTTTTTTATTTCTTTAATTTTCTTATTTTTTAGATAGTTTCTTTTTTTGATTTTCAATTTTGTATCCTCTTGTCATTGTTTTATATGGAATATTGGTATATTCTTTCCTATTTCTTAATTTGTTTAATTATATTTATATACTATGGACGGTCTTGGGTAAGTTTATTCTTATGTTGATTTTTATAGTAACTTTTATTAGTTACCTTGAAGTAAAATATATATTAGTTAATGATATTTATTTGTTAATATTAGATACATTTAAATATAATATTAAACAAACAATTATATATTATTGATAAGGTGATTAATAGTGAACGATCAAAAAAATAATAACAATACATCTAGACCATTAGATGCATTAGG
>AUXO010727269.1_pt1 | contig 13719 bp, 15 predicted proteins | sample 768731 | NCBI WGS metagenome assembly AUXO01 (sample SAMN02715735, study PRJNA202380) | gut metagenome | biome: sheep rumen | host: Ovis aries | place: New Zealand: Palmerston North
AATGCTACTGTAATTCCTAATGTGATTATAGATTTCAAGTCAATAAGTTTTGCTATTCTTTCTTTCATAACAATACCTCCTTTATAATATTATATCATTTCAATAAAAAAGTAGCAAATTATTGCTACTAATTTTTTTCAACTACATCTATTTGCATTCTTATTTCAGTTGCACTAGAAGTTGGAACTATTGTTATTTTTCCAGCATTTCCAATAAATATATAACATAATCCTGTTGTTGGGCTCCATCTACTAGAAGCAACAAAACCACCTGAAATATAATTTGTTGTAAGATTACGGTTTAAATTTATTACTTCTTGGTTATTACTACTTGCTGCTAATGTAACACTAGAATGGAATTGTAATGTTCCAAATATATGGTTTCCTTGTTTATATAATTTTCCATCAGTTAAACTCCAATTTGTTGCAAAAGTAATTTCACTTGTAATATCAGTTATTTCTTCATTTTCAAAATTCTTATAAGGTGTATAAGGTGTTGCTTCTGAGCCTAGTTCTAATTGTACTTTATCATTTGAAGTTTGTCCTTGACTTTGATATTGATAAGATAATCTTACATAATAGCAATTACTTGGTGTTGTTATAGTATAAGGATTATCACTACTTGCTGGTCTATCTATAAATGTTTTATTTTGTTGATAATAACCAATTCTCATTGAATTTTCAGCACCTGATACATTATTAAATACTCTACTTATTGTATATGTTGTATTTGGTGTTACAGGTATATAATCACTTATTAAGAAACCATTGGCTGCACTTTCTGCACCACTTCCACCTAATACATAACCAAATTTAGAAGAATTATAATCAAACATATTTATACACTTAAAATCATTAGCATAGAATGTTGTGTTTTCTTTTACATAACCATTTTCTTCTTTGATTATTTTTTTGCCTTCCACATATTCAGTTGCTGTACTTCCTTTTTCAATTTGTAAACTATCTAAAACAGTTGTTAATGTTCCTGCCATTTTTATAAAATATGTATTTGCTCCTGTTGTGAATGTATACCTTGTACTTTCATTATTATAATGTCTTGTAATAAATGTACCACTTTGGTTGTATTCAGCAATACGATAAATTGTTGAAGTATTGCTTGATATTGTGTATTGTGTATTTGGTTTTACTGCTATCAATTTATTTTGATAAGAAAGTGTTGCATCAGTTGTTACAACATTTCCACTCGCATCTATATAACCTGGTGTTACTATGTTTGAACCATTTACAAATAAATTCTTACAATTAACATCATCTACTACTATACTACCTGTTGTTTGTACAATTAAATTTTCTTCATCTTCAATTAATTCTATATTTTTTCCTTCGCTTAAATTTAAGTTTTCTATCATAATTAATCACTCTCCTTTTTATGAATTATTCCTTATGTATGTTAATAAATCAACACCATTGATATAAATATTTTCAATAACATTTAATTTGCCGTGTATATTTTCAGCATAATTACTATCAGCAAGTCCGTTTATTCCTGTGTGATAATCTCCGTTGCTATCTTGAAAAACATCTCTAGCAATCTTACCATCAGTTACTCTTGTTATAAATGATGCTGTTGATAGCAAACCTTGACCATCTTTAATTTCAACTTTAACATAATATGATGTTCCTATTGGAAAACCGCCACTTTCATAATTTGCGTCAATTAGGAAATCAGTTAATGAAAATTGATTGTTGTTTATTGTAAAATTAGAAACATCTATCGATTTACCATTATCACTAAATATTTGATTTGTACTTACATAATATTTTGCACTATATAATGTGTTATTAACAGCACCGAAATTTCCATTAAACAATGTACCATTTAAACTTAATTTTGTTGTTGTTTCAATTCCATTATTTCTATTACTTTCAGCATTATTTATAACAATATCAGTATAATTAACAAAATTTTCATTCGATATTGTTTTTTCAGTTGTTGTTGATAATCCTCTACTATCAAATGCTGTTGCAGTTAATACTTGACCATTTCCTTTTGAAACTGTACCACTTGTTGATGTTGTATCGCTTGATATATTACCCCACTTTAATTGATATTTAACAATAGTAGCACTATTTTTACCTGATGCAGGAGTATTAATTGTAAAAGTAACATTTGATTGTCCATTTATTAATTTTTGATTATTATTAGTTAATTCAGTTAAATTTGCTGTATAACTCCAATTACTTGCACTAAATGTAGGTGTTTCATTTCCTATAATTTTGTATGTATAATTACCTGTAATTGTTTTTGTACTTATATTACTAAACACAGCAGTATATACGCATTTTGCACTTGTTTCGTTAGGAATACTATTATAAAGTGTACTAGCAGTTGGTGTAAACTTAAATGTTACTGATTGACCTGCTGTGCTTGTTGTTCCACTATATAATTGAGTACCACTAGCATTAGTTTTATTCATCCTAATTGTTACTGTTCTTCCTAGTGGGTTATATAATGTTAAAGTTTGTTCATTTCCTATTGTTAGATTTGCAGTTCCTACATTAGTTACTTTAGGATAATCATAAGTTGTTTGTGTAATAGTATCACTAGCATCACTCTCTAATTGACTATCTTTTCTTCTTACTTTAATTTTACAATTATAACTTGTATTAGCAGTTAATCCTGATACATCAAATGTAGCACTTGTGTCATCAGTAATATCTAAGCCTGTCCAATTTGTACCATTATTTGTAGAATACCAAGCATAATCACAAATAGCATCAGCAGTAAATGAAAATGTTAAACTTGTTTCTTCTTTTTTCGCTACTGTAAAATTAGTGATTGATGCTTTTCTTGGTATTGTTGTTAATGTAATACTTTCAGCAGTTATTTTTGATGATTGAGGAAGATAAGTAGCACCTGAATTAGAATTGTAATTAAATGTTACTCTTATTGATTTTGTACCATTTTCATTATGTTTTATATCTCCTGTCCAAGAACATATCAATCTTCTTGTTGAGTTAATATATGTTACATTTTCAGTTACTTTTCTATTACCGTCAATATTGATAAATGCTGTTGGTCCACTTGCGTTATAAGAATATCCATTTATACCTTTTGCATACATATTAACAGTTACATTACTTGTATTATTTGTTATACTTGTGCTATTTTCGATGACTTCAGCATCAAACACATACGCATTGACATTATAGTCTTGTGCTTTTACTGTTACGCCTTGCGTCCATAATGTTGCCATAATTAATCACTCTCCATATATTCTATGTGATGAGTATAACTGTTTATAATTAATTCTTTTTGTACCCATCTACCATTTTTAATTATACCATTCGCTATTAAATCTATTGTCTTAATACCTGTGTTTGTAAATTCAGTTACTACTTGTCCTATTTCACCACTATTTGAAGTGTAAATTTTAAAGCCTTGCGAAGTTAATAATGTTATTGTATTTGAACCACTTGCATATACTTGTAAACCAAGTTGTGACATTTTTAATACTGTAGAATAGACTTCACTCATAGCAGGTTCCCAACTTTTCATATCGCCACTATTTAACATTAAATCATATATTGATAAATATCCGTTTGTTCTAGTTGTAGTTTCTATAATCAAAGTATAATTTGTATCAGTTGCAGTAAATGATATGCCAACTTCTTTAAATTGTTCTTTATTATTGAATGTTTGTGTATATGCTATTTTTTCGTTGTTATTACCTATTAGCGTAAATCTTGCTGATGTATATTCATCTAAACTATAGAAAAAATGTAAACTATATGTTTGACCTATTTTTAAATTAGTTATATTATTTGATTTTGTTTTAATTACTATATTTTTCAATACTATGTTTGCTATTGATACAGTTTTACCTATCAAATTAGCATTATAGCCTTTACCTAATTCGGTATGATATGAGTTTGTGTAATTTCTTCTATATATTACAGTTTTATCATTATATTTAATTTGTTTATTATTATATAATAAATTAATTTTGCTAAATTCACTTTCTTCCCAAGTTTCATCGTTTAATAAGAATTGACTATTTTTAATTAAATTAGTACCACCTGTAATTTGAAATAATGATTGAATTGAATTAATATCAATTTGTAAATCAGTTATTCTTCCACTTTGTGCAGTTTGTTCACCTACTATTAAATCTATATTTTTATTAATATTGTCTATAGAAGATTTGGCATATCTTTGAAATCTTGCTTCTCCGTTTAAAGAAACATTTTCAGTTCTTGCTTCTTTACCTATTTGTGTATCATATACATTAATTATTTTTCCTGTATATGTCATTGTATAGTTCGCCAATGTTCTAAATACAATTATATTTTCATCATCTACAAATTTGTTATTTCCATATTCATCTTCTTCGTAATAACCATATACTTCTATTATATCATAAGGGTCGATAGCAGGGTCGCCCATTATTTTACCTGTAGTACAACTATCTATAGTAAAGTTTTTTAATATATTATATATTGCATCGACTTGTTCTTGATTGCTTATATATGGGTTATCACTACCTATATATAATGTTGATAATGTATCATCACTACTTGATTGATATTTTCTTATACCATCTTCATATACAACTCTTTCTATTGTATATGGTGTTCCTAATTCATATTTTTCTACTATATATAAAGGTATTTTTACTGTACTTAAGTTATTTAAGTATATAAAGTCTAATTCACCATTTCTATTGATTGTTGCAATAGCACCCGCTTGTGATGCTATATAAGCAACATACATTGTTGCAGTTATTGTACTGTCATATATACCTATTTCATCACTTGCACCTATAAAACTAGATACATTATTTGTTACACCTGCTTGAGTACAAATATCATTTAATATTTGTAATTTTGTAGCAGTACCACCGTTTGCTTCTATTAATGGCTCAGCATTATATCCAAAGTCAAATTTAACACGATTATCCATTAGTTTAATTGTTACTTTATCTTTATCAGTTTTTGGAGTATCTTGTATATTGAATATTCCAAGAGGAACATATTCGTAAGTGTCATTTTCACTATCTACTAATGTTCCTATTGAAATTTCTACTTGGCCCTGTATTATTGATGTATCAATTTTGTGTAAGATTAGTTCTATTTCTTGTGACATAAAATTATCGATTGTAAATCTTTTAGTACCATCATTTGGTAAAATTCTTGCTTGTCTAGTTATTTTTTCACAATATCTATCAGCATCTTGTAATTCTACATTGTTAAACCATATTTTTACTTTATGTCTTGCATCGCCACTATAAATTACATTTTTATAATCATTTGAAGTAATATATGCCATTTTATCACTACTCCTCTACAAATCCGAAATTAACATTTTGATATATATTGTTATCAGGATTTCCTTTGTCTATATAATATTTATGATATTTAACTGTTGCATTTCTATACATTTTTTTACTTACAAATCTCCATTCAGGTTCATAGAAAAAGTAACAATCTAGCCATACATCAGTAGTCATATCAAACAAACTATGTAATTCATCGCCCATCATTGTAGGCACATCAAACTCTAAAGTTGCAACATCGTGTCTTACTCTATTTCTTATTGTATAACCTGCTGTATTTGTATAAGCATCTAAATCAACATCATTTGCACTAGCATCGTGTTCAGGTAAAGTGTTTACACCGCCAATTTCATAAGGAAATTCTTGATATGGTTCACTACTACCCCACGGTCTTATATATAATTTGTCATATTCGTAATTCATCTATCAATCATCTCCTTATCCTGTTATTGTTATTGGACGACCATTTGTCTTTGCCATATCTTGTAATTGTTCTAATGTATATGTACCAATCTTATGGTTTTCATCTAAGTAGATATTATAAACCTGAGTTCCTTGATTTTGGCTACCCATAGCACTTCTAACAGCATTATATACGCCATTAGCAACACTACCTACAATTTGGTCATTATTCATTACAGCAGTGTGAGAACCAATCTTACCTACTAATTCAGGACCATTTTCCCTTGCAACAAACATTTGTCCTACAGGAGGAAGTCCACCACCTGCATAAGTAGTTATATCGTGCCATTTTCCATTAGCGAAGATACCACCATCGGCTTTCCTTAATTGAGCATTATGTATAGAACTACCATCACCTCTAGGATTTTCTACAGCACTCCACTCAACATTAACTGTTTTCTTATTGAATTTTAAATTATTCCACCAATTAACAACTTCTTGTATTGCATCTTTTGTTATTCGAACAAGACTTAATATCCAATCAAGAATACCACCAAGTCCCTCAATTACAGGTTTTATAACATTTGTTATTTTACCAACTAAGAAATCAAAGAATGGTTTTACTGTATCCCAAGTTTTTTTAATGTTTTCCATAACTTTTGCTAACAAATCAATAACTAACTTAATTACAGGTGCAATTATTGATAATATGGTTTCACCTATATTAATAACTATATTTAATATTGGGTCTAAAACATTTTTCCATAATAACGATAATACATCAATTATTACTTCAAATATAGGTTCTAATACATCAATTAATATACTTATTAATGGTTGTAATACATCGTTCCATATTTTTTGACCTTGTTCTATTATGAAAGCAGTTACTTTCTTTAATATTTCCCATACTCTTTCTATCAAAGGTAATAAAGTTTTTTTAACAGTGTTTATTAACTCATCGACTTTTTTTCTAAATTCTTCATTAGTGTTATATAAATAAATTACAGCACCTGCTACTGCACCAATAGCACCTACTACTAATCCAAATGTTCCTAAACTCATACCTAAAGCACTTGCTAGTTTTTCTACAGGTTCTATTGCTTTAAGGAATATGTAATGAATGCCGTCTTTCCCGCCTAAAACTTTAATTGGTTTTATTACGGCATTTAAGGCTTTTACTAGTCCATTACTTCCTATTAATTTAGCAATAAGACCACTTTTTAATATTTTAGTAATTAAATTAAATATCTTTAATCCACCAAGAACGCCTAAAACTACTGCTATTTTTTTAAGATTTTTGTATGTTCCATCAGTAAATCCTAACCATTCAAGGATTTTATCAGCAATTTCTCTTGCTTTATTATTAACTTGGTCCATCATATCATTATAATCAGCAAATTTAGCGTTAAAAGCATCCATTATAGCAGGGTCTATTCCACCTGCACCTGCACTTGAGGAACTATTTTTAGGTGTATTTATAACATTAAGTTTATCAAATCCTCTTAAACCATTGAGTTTGCTTTTTAGTTTATCAGCACTAGCACCTGCACCTTCCATACCATCCTCTAAATCTAAAACAGCATCACTAGCACCTACTAATCCTGTATAATCAAATTTAGGTAATTTAAACCCAAGTAAACTTGCTATTAAATTAAATATTTCAGTTAATACCATTAATACGGCATTTAGATATGGTAAAACTTTTGCAATTATTGGCATAAAGACATTACCTACCGCTCTTGATAATCTATTCCATTGTTCAGTTAGCATTCTTAATTGGTTAGCAACACTTTCGTTTAATGTTCTTCCCCAATCGCCTTGTGACGCTTTCAACTGTTCGGTTAATGAAATAACCATTATTAATCTTTTTTCTACATAAGATAATTGCTTAATTGACCTATCTAGTCCTAAAGCATCTACAGTTTGTTGTAATGTTTTTTCAGTAATATCAGCACCTGTTGCTGTACGAATTGGTCTAACTTGTCCTGCTAAGGCTGATTGTAAAGCGTTACTTGCTCTATCTATGTCTAAGTTATATAATGATGCAATATCATTTGTCATTTTAACCATTAATTCGGATAATTTGCTACCTGTTTCATAAGGTAATTTCATCGCATTTGCTAATTGTTTAAATATACCAAATTGTCTAGTTAACTTGCTTTCATCAAGTCCATAAACAGTTGCCATCTTATCAATGAATTTTTCAATTTCTTCGGAAGTTTCTTCTATATCTCGATTAAATTTATTTGTTGATTTATCTATATCAGCATATGCAACTTCTAATAGGTTCAAGTTTTCTACATAATCGGAACTTTTATCTATTAAATTACTTAAACTTTTAAATAATTTAGTTGATGCTTTGATTGTAGCAATTATTCCAACTGTACTAAATGCAGTTCTCATAACATTACCCATATCTTTAGTTTTATTTTTAGTATTATCAATTTCTTTACCTAGACTTTGTACTGTATTCTTAACTTCTTTTGTTGCTTTATTTTGTCCTGATTTAATACTAGATATATAACCATAGATGTTTTCAAGTCTTTGTTCGTATTCTTGTAGTTTTTTATCACCTGTAATGGTGTTTATAAACTTTATACTGACTTCTTGACTTTCGTTCATAAATTACTCTCCTTTCTTTTTAATTTTATTTAGATATTGTTGTTTTAATGTTCCAAAATATATAAGAGAGTTTTCAAATTCTTTATAATTTTGTTTTTTCTTTTCTATTTCACTATTTTTCTTTTCTTCCTCATACAATTCGTTATAAGGTTTTTCAGGATATGTGTCTATTTTCGTGTTATCTTTATTGCCTTTAAACATACCTGCAACTAAGTTGCCTATAAATTGTTTTAAAGAAGTAAATAGTTTTCCATTTCCATCGTGTATATATAAGCCCTGTAGCCAACATATATAATCGGCTTTTTTCATTTCTCTTTTTTCTTTATTAATAAAAGAAGTACGGTAAGACACGAATAATTGGGGGTCATCCTTCCAAAATTCTTCACTTGTCATTCCGTACTCTATTGCTTGTGGAAAAAGATAATTACAAAAGTATTCATAATAAGAATTATTATATTTTTTTAATATATCTTCTTCGTTTTCTACTATTTGTTGGCTAGGGCTTTCAAGTTTTTTTGTTCTTCGTTGTAACTTTCCCTAATTTCTACACATTTTTGTAGATATTCACCATATTTTTCAATTAACCATTGTGCTTTTTCACTATCTTCAAAGTAAGGTTTTAATAGTTCCTTAACTTCGCTCGGTTTCAAATGGTGATTTGGTGCTAACCAAACTAAAAATGCTCTTTCAACGATTTTATATAATGTTTTTTCCTTAAGTTCGACTTCTTCTTTTAACGCTTCATCATTTACTGATAAAGAATTAATATCAAAGTCATCACTTAATTCTTCATCATCAATATATTTATATAAACCTCTTTGAATAATATCCATTGATTTTTGAATATTACATAATTGGTCTATTTGTAAAAAACTATCTCTATTTAATTCTAGTGTGTATTCAACACCATTTAATTCTATTATTTCATTCTTTTTCATAATTATCTCCTATTCATATTATATTTCTTTATTTAAAGCACCTATAAGACACTTTAGCAAGAAAGTTGATAATTCATACTATCTTAACTAAATGTGTCTTAAAATGCTGTTTATTTGCTAATTATTCAACTACTACTAATATAGTTCTAGTGAATGAAGCATATCCATTTTTACTAGCAACTAATTTAATAATAGCGCTTCCTGATGCAACTGCTGTGATTGTGATTGAGTTAGTAGATGCAGTATAAGCAACTGTTGCAACTCCTGTTGTATCACTTGTAGCAGTGATTGTAGCATCACTAGGATTAGTTGTTAATGCGATAGTTTTAGTTGAACCATCACCTGTAGCAGTAAGTCTTTCAGTGTCATTGATTGCTGAAGTAAATACTACTGTATCTTCGATTAAATCATAGCAATTTTCTACATATTCATCACTAGTTTCAGGTGTAATAGTCATTTCACCTTGTTCTAATGAACCTACATCAGTGTTATTTAATTTATAACTTACTTTTCCTGAATATTTGAATGCTGTCATATCAGGTAATACTCTTAAGAAATCAATAACTTGACCTTTAACACTTTCTAATACATTGATATTATCTCTATGTGTGAAGAAAGGTAATGTCTTTTGTGGATTTTCTTGACGGCCTTCAACTGAAGTTGCTTGTTTATTACCGATAGCAGTTTTATCTAATTGTGCTGGTGTAGCACCGTTTTCACCTGTTCCTGTAACAGGTAAGAATAATGAGTATTTACCATTTGCTTTTTTAGAGTAAATACCTGAACCTTGATGTTCACTTAATGCTCTATCTTCAATACTATTAAACATATTTTTACCTCCTTATTATGTTTTTTCTATATTGGCTAACCAAACCTTGATATTGTATTGTTCTTCTTGTTATACTTTTATCAGCATTTGGTGTTAATCTACATAAAGTTCTTCTCATTTTAATACTTTCAAAGAACTTAATTGTTAAATTAGTTAATTCATCATTAATTTGTTGAGATGCAATAGTTGTATTATCAATGTTTTTATTTTGTGTATATATGTCTATTGTTAAATACATTTCATCATATTTTTCAATCATATCTATAGTGCAATAATCAGTATCTATAAAATTGCTTAATTGACAAGATATAATAGGGAATTTTGTAGAAGTGCTTGTATATTCTTTTACAACTCTAGTATCATAACTATTATTGTTTTCTATATACTTTTGATATTCTTTAAATATTTCGTTATATCTATCTATCATTTTTTAACACCTCCAACTTGGTATTCTCTAACCCAATCTTTTAAACTCTCTTTTATCTTTTCTAATGTAAACCTATATATTTCATAGCCTTCAAAACCTTTTGTTATATGAAACGAACCATTAGCATAATATAGCCAAGCCCCTGTATGTTGTTTAACATTATATTCCCAAGCATTTTTCTTAGGATGTTCTTGTCCTACTATACCTGTACCATATTCAAAGGCTAATGCTATACTAAATTGTCCACCATATCCTTCAGTGTCAGTTTCTATAGTTGTATCATTATATAGAATAAATCCATCATCTAATTGTTTTATTTGATTATGTGCAATATATTGTGAACTTAAATCACCCATTGGTAATCGTTCCATAGATATTTGATTTACTGTTTCCAAAAATTTGTTTTGTATATATTCTTGGAAATCTCTATTTGTTTTTAACAATGCCATTTTTTTAACAAATTCAATGTGTTTTTGTAATTTTTCTAAACCATCAACTTTTGTTTTAAAATATAATCCCATTGGTAATCACCAACTTATTTATTTTTCTTAGATGTGAATGATGTAGGTACTTCTACCTTTTTATCTTCAACAAGTACAAATTTGCCTGTTCCTATAAAGTCACCTGCTAGAGATTTTTTAACCTCTTTAATTGCACCTGTCTTTTTATCTTTGATTTTAACTGTTTCCATTGTTGTTTCCCTCCTTAATTATTTCTTCAAGAATTACCATTATTTTGGTATTTTGTGGTTTAAATGCTCTTACTATATAATTTGCATTAGCACCATTCTTGACTTCATTATCAGGTTTAGCATCATATAAATATGCTAAATCAAATATATTAAACTTATATCTATCTTTAAAATCTATAAGGCAACTCACGATGTTGTTTTCAGTTTCACCATAAGTTTGCATATAGGCTTCTAATTGCTTTGTTGTTAATGGTTGATAGTTTACTTTCCCAAAGAAAAATGGTTCGTTGTATGTGACTATTTCGTTGTCATAGTCATCTACTACAACTTCATCTTTCGTAGCAATATACATATCTTTATTCCAATTTTGGAATATGTGACTTTTAGGATTAAATTTCTTCATCTTCATCATCACTTTCTTCAACTATATATCCTACTAAAGGTTCTATTTCTCCTCTTAAATCGTAAGAAATATAACCACTATCTCTAGTCCAACTCAAACCATTCTCACTATAAGATTTAATACCTTCAGTTCCTATACCATTATATATTTCTTCGCAACATCTTAATTGCCAATTATTATATTTTGTTGGTAATTCTAATGTTGAATAATCTTTGTAAGGAAATCTTAAGGAAAGTGCTACATATTTACTATCATCTAGTAATCTATTTAACACTTTTTCATAAGTTTCATTATCAGTAAAGATATTTTCATCATATTCAATTCTTTCTTTTAATAAATCTAATTGTGTTGCACTTCCCATAATCATTCTCCTTTTCTAATTATCCTCTTGAAATAACTCTTGCAACAGGGATTAATTTGTCATCAACATATACTTTGTTAGCACCTGTTTTACCATTGTTTGCTAATTCCCAGTTAGAACCTGTAGCAAAGTCAGTGTTTTCAGGTGATATTGCATCAGCACCTTTGTAAGAAATGTACATAGGTACTATAATTTCTCTTATTCTTGAAATTAAGTCAGTTTTACCACCTTTATCATAAGGGTCTCTTGCTAATTCTATTGCTTTATTAGTAACAACTCCTAAATCTTCATATTCAAAGAATTGTCTTTGGAATACATAAGATGTGTAAATATCTCCTGTGCTATCGCTAGTTACAGGCATTTCATCATCTACAACTACTAATCTACCATTGAATGTACCAATAGTTAAATCTCTTTCAATACCATCAGCATCAGTATATTTTAAGAAGTTGATTAAGTTTAATCCTTCTAAGTTAGTTGATACTGCTGAATGCATAAAGATTACATCTAATTTTGCTTTTTTATCTCCTAATGCTTGTTGAGATGCTCTATTTAAACTGTCAGCACCTAATTCAGGGTTAGCACTATTAGTAATATCGTATGTATGTTTAGTAACGAATTGTCCGTTAACTCCACCTGTCATACCAAATATACCTTCTAAAATTGCTAATACTGTAGATTGTCTTTGTTCATCCCAATACTCTTTAACTTCTCCTGCTTCAGCCTTGAAGTTTTTATTAGTTATATCAGCACTAAAATCATATTCTCCCCAAGACATTGCTCTACCATAAGCGATTTTTCTTTGGAAGAATGTATCTCTTTCAGCACCTTTTGGAATATTAGTATTTCCATCATAGTTTACAGGAGTTCCACCAATTCTACCTTCGATTGGTTCTACTACTGCATAGCCACCTGTTTGACTTGCAAATTTTGCTTTATATTTGTTTACATTTTTGAATAAACCATTTTTGATTAATGAATTTTCTTTTGTACTAGGTAATTTCTTAGTATAGTTTTCAAATACTTCTTCATTAAATATTTTACCTCTAAATTGTTCCATTTTTATCTCTCCTTCTTTTATTTAATTAATTTAGATTTTCTAATCCGTTTGGATTTTCTTCCATCCACTTAATTTGTTCTTCAGCACTCATATTGTCGAACTTATCAAGTGTCATTCCTTCATTTTGATTAACATTTGATATACTAGGAGTTAAATCTATATTAATTAGACTTTCTTTTGTTTCTTTTGCAACATTTTCTTTTTGACTATCAAATTTTGCTTTTAGTTTGTTAGCGTTTGCAATAGTTTTGTCAGCGTCGTCGCTTACAACTAATGAAATTAACTCATCATCTAAATCAAGTCCTGTTAATATTTCTTTTGCTTTAGCAGTGTTATAAATGATTTTAGATTTTTTTAAGTTTTCTTCAGTTTCTTTCTTTTGAGCCTCAAGTTTTTCTTGTTCACTCATATTAGCCTTATTGATGTCATCTAATTGCTTTTTGATTTCATCATAATCACTATATTTATTTGCAGTTGCAGTTAATGAATTAATTTGTTCTTCTAATTCTTTAACTTTAGCATTTTCGTCTAAATGCCAACTGTTTAATAAATTAGTAATTTGTTCTTCGGTTGCATTTTCTCCTAATATTTTTCTTGCTTTCTCTCTATCCATATCTTTCTCCTCCTTAACGAATAGTTGTTATCGGACAACTAACAAACCTATTAGAGATATATATGTATAACATT
>AUXO015532855.1_pt1 | contig 13717 bp, 11 predicted proteins | sample 768731 | NCBI WGS metagenome assembly AUXO01 (sample SAMN02715735, study PRJNA202380) | gut metagenome | biome: sheep rumen | host: Ovis aries | place: New Zealand: Palmerston North
TCAACGCTTGCTTCGTATTGCAATAAAGATGCCAGAGAATTTCTAGAGAATCCAGATCAGTTTGAAGTGGATGCAGTTGTTCTTAAGTTTTTTGAAGAATCATCGGAATCCTATACAATTTCAGACCCTGCTATTGTACAGATGATGATGGATGATTTATATGCCATCGATATCAAAGAGGAAACCGATGAGGTAGTTGAAGATCAGGATCTGATCATAGAATTTGTGATGACAAATGGAAATTATGTATCCTATGCGTTTAATGGAAATCATTTTGTGGCTAAGGGTAAAAACTATGTAATGGCCAATGATTCCAAATTATGGAGCGATCTAAAGGATATTCGCGGAAAAAGTGAATAAGATAAAAAGGAGTTAATATGAAAAAGTTAGGAATTATCGGATTAAGCGTGTTGATGGGAGCTTTTGCGGTATTTAGCAATCCAGGCGCTTTCGCAGCCGGAAATGCCCCGGAAGTATCCGTCAATACAAATCAGAAAAAATATGAATTGAGAGAACCGGTTACGGTCACAGCTGAATTGGACAATCCAAGTGGAAATACGTTGGAACAAGTAACAATGAGCGTAAAACCGGCAAAAGGACTGGAGGTTGTCGGTGATCAGACATTGGTCTATGACAGCATTGATGCCAATTCCAGCCAGAAAGCACAGTTTACGGTTCGCAGTGTGGAGAAAAAGCAACGTGATCTAGCTTTTAAAAACGATTATGTGGAAATTGATCTTTCCAAGGGAACATTTAAAAATTCTTTGAATTATAAAGGAAATGTCACATATTCCTCCTATGATCCGAGCGTAGCTTCCGTAGCATCGGATGGTACAGTAACGCTGAAAAAAGCCGGTATGACCGCCATCATCGCTACAGCTGAGGAAGATGATACATATTATACAGCCAGTGCATTATATATTCTGGAGGTGACCGATAAAGAAGATGGAGACAGAAAAGAGCAGACCATCGAATTTGAAAAGACCTATATAGCGAAATGGAAAGAAGATAAGAAATTTACCAATCCTTTGAAGAACAAAGGCAAAGGATCAGGTACTATTTCATATTATTCTTCCAATCCATATGTAGCTGAAGTTGATAAAGAAACCGGAGAAGTCACGATCCATCGTACCGGAAAGATCACAATTTCGGCTTACAAAGCCGGTGACAAAGAGTACAAGAGCACAGCGGCACGCTATACCTTGGAAATCTTTAACGATCCGGTCAATACCGGTGTATCCACAGAAGACGACGGTTTCGGTAATCCGGGCTTGTTTATTGGTCTGGGGGCCGGCGCTGTCATCATAGCCGCAGCTGCTGTATTGATGAATAAAAAGAAGGCAGCCCGTTTGTTGGCATTGATCCTTGTGGCCGGTATGACAATCAGCATGACGGATTCTTTAAAAGCGGCCGAACAAGCCAGTGATACAGTAACGATCACGGTGAATGGAGTAGACTATGATATTGAAGTGCTTTGTTCTTATGAAATCGTAACTGAAGAAGACGATGAATCGACAGATGGATCGGAAAGCAAAAAGAAAGAACCTGCAGCGCCAAAGGATGTATCTGCACAATATGATGTGGCTACGGATATGATCAATGAATCCCGCAGAGGAGGGGATGTAACATTGAATATGTACAATCGTTCCATCCAGATAAATGGAAGCGATGACCAGGTTGTCAGCAGCATGATGAGTGTTATCCAGAGTGATGCTTCTTCCTATGAAAGCCAGACCGGAGCTGCCAATGAAGCTTTTGAAACGGCGTTAGATAACGAAGAAGCAGCGGATTATGTCCATGTATATGAATCTGAAGTAACATACCAGAATGACAATATGTTGAGCATCCGCCGGCAGTGGCAATGGAAGATGGAAAACGATGAAAAATATGGTGAATACGGATTGAATTTCGATCTGACAGACGGCAGTGTCTTAAGCCTGACGGATGTGACGGATGTAGATGAAGAAACCATTCTGGAACGTATCAATGACGAGGCAGATACAGATGTGAGCGACTGGAGCATTGATGAATTTGATTTCTATCTGGAAGACGAGGATGTGATTATCTGCTTCTCGACCGACAGTATTGGTGAAGATGCTGAAGAGCTTGTGTTTGACAGGGAATCCTTTGACTTTAAACAACAAAGAACACCGGATATTCAAATCGAGTCTTTGCCATCAGATCTGGTAGATGAAACACCGGAACCAGAGACTGTCGATGAGGATGAATCGATGACAGAAGAAGAAACCGAAGACACCACGGGAACAGAGGATCCGGCACCGACCGATGAAACGGAAGGAACGGTCGACGAATATACAGAAGATATTTATTCAGAACCTGTTACCGGACCGGATTCTTATGAATAAACAAAAACCACGGAGCAATCTGTGGTTTTCTTTCTGTAAGAAACAAGGTAGAATGAAATAGATAATGCGAGGTAAGTATGAAAAAGAAGATCATCTTTTTTGATATAGACGGCACCTTGTTTTCTTCACAGATCGGTTATGTGACAGACCGCGTAAAAAGAGCCGTTCGATCGGCGCAGGACAAGGGGTATTTATGTTTCATTGCCACCGGACGTACCTATGGATTTATCCCCCAGGAGATTCGATCGATGGGATTTGACGGGTATGTATGTGCCAATGGTTCTTTTTTGTTGTATCATGACCAGGTACTGTACTGTCATTATATTCCCGAAGAAGATGTTAGATCGCTGTATCTCCATCTGAAGAGAAAAAATCTGGAATGCGATCTACAGGGAGAAAGAAATACTGCGATTGACAGAGAAAATAAAAAACTGATCCAGTATTTTGCCGATAGTGGGATCCCTTCTCAAAGCATTATTCACGAATATGATCTGGAAGAAAGAATGAAACATACGATCAAAATGGAGGTTTGGCTGCCTTCCCAACGATGGATCCCTTATATTTTGGAATACGAAGACCGTTTTATTTATGAGCTCCATGCTCCGACGCACCATGTTGAATTCTTTAATCGCGGTATTACCAAGGCGGATGGTGTATTAAAAACGATGGAACTTTTGGAAATTCCGGTGGAAAACAGTTATAGTTTTGGAGATGCAGAAAACGATATTCCGGTTGCCAAAGTAGTCGGACATCCGATTGCGATGGGGAATGCGGTGGATGCATTGAAAGAATGCGCACAAGATATCTGCCTATCTATTGAAGAGGATGGGGTTGCGGTATATCTGGAAGCATTGGATTAATGGAAGGAATGTAAGAACGTATGAATGCTGAATCAATGAAAGGAACAATCATCAATCTATGTGTTTCGCTGATCATGGTGGTGATCGTTTCCATCCTTCGGATACCGTGGCGGTGGACGTATCTGATTCTGTATGCGTACGTTCTTTTTTCTATGGGTCTTTGTGTTATACGGGCTTCGGAATTGTATGATACCGCTCTGGATCTGCCTTTGCTGCATAAGATCGATCAGGATCCGTTTGGACACCGGATCTTATCCGATCCGGCGTTTCGGAATATACTCATTTTATCTGTTGAGGTCGTTATCCATTCGATTTACGGTCTGCTCAACTTATTTATGGGCATAACGCAGCATTCCTTATGGCATGCATCGGTTTCTGTATATTATATCCTGTTAAGCTTTATACGGGCATATCTGGTATATAGCTATCGTAAGGCAGTGCGTCAGCCTTCCTATGTCCGGAACCGAAAAATCGAATTAAAAGCCTATTGTGTAACAGGCTTATTTCTTTTCTTTTTGAATATTGCGATTTCATTGATGACAGGACATATGGTTGTAACCAACCCGTTGTTCGGATATACAAAGCTGTCGATCATTTCATCGGCTGTATTTACCATCTATATTTTCAATTTGGCTTTGTATAATATCATTCACTACCGGAAGATGGAGAGCCCGATCTTGACGGCATCCAAAAATATCAACATGGCGGCCGCTTTACTGGCTATATATAACTTTCAGATCATATTGATCAAAATTCTGCATATGGACAATGCCGCTATGCGCTGGATCAATGGTACAACAGGCACGATCATCAATATTTATCTACTCTATCTCTCGTTCCATATGATCCTGCGGGGATACCGTAAGACTAAGAGGCTAACTGTACAATACGGACACCACCAAGAACCGCAATAAGATCTTTTGTATCCGGCAGATGCTTTTGATCTCCTGTATAGGTGATGTTGATTTCCAGACTGTAAGCATCTAGATCTAGATAACACGATGTTTTTTGATAGTAGACAGATTGATAAACTTCTTTGGAATCTGCTTTGTAGGTGGTGGTAAAGCAGGTGAAGATCTTTGAATTTACCTGGATCGTTTCAGCTTCCGGCTGGGATTCTATTGTAACTGTATATGTATCTAGAAAGTCTTCATCAAAAACCTTTTCCAGTTTCTTTGCTCTTTTTTGATCCATCTCGATCTGTTGATCAAAGGATGTGTCTTCCAGGTTATATAAAGAATAATGAACCTGAAAAGCTTCTTTCTTTACTTTGGGAACACATTCTACATAAAGATTGGTTTGTTCAGCATTTTTATATTTTGTTGCTGTATCGACCGTATAATAGCTTTTGATCATTAAGCGGACTGTATCCAGAAACAATGGATAATACCCTTGTTTATCCGGTACTGTGGCTGTATAACGACTGTCTTCTGTCTCATTGTGAGCATAGACAGCAACAGGCTGCAAACATAAACACAAGGTCAATAAAATGGAAATGAATTTTTTATAATGCATAAAATAACTCCTTTTGTTTAATTATAGAGAAAAAAGCTACGAATACAAGAAAGGAGCCGACTTTCGTCAGCCCCTGATTAATCCAATTGACTCTGTCAGTGCATTTTTCTTTATCGTTTTATTTTATTTTTATTCATGCACTTTTTATGACATTCAGGTTTTACTTTACTTCTTTCTCATCGGATCTTTCAAGCTTTCCCTTTACTTTTTTTGCCTTTGACTTTTTTTCGAGCATTTCTGCTTTACTTCTTCATCTTCCGGCTTTTCAAGTTCGTCACTTTACTTTTTTGATCCTCTGATTTTTTTCGAGTGCTTTCCTTTTGTCTTGTTTCACACTCCCCAATTTCTGTTTATTCTCTTTGCTTTCTGAAAACTACATCTTTATTATTCTGTGTTTTTCCTGCATTGATTTCAAACATACTTTTGTTTCTTTTCTTCCTTATGGCCTTCATGTGCAGAAGCCTTTTCCTTCTATATCACTTGTCGGCCATGTGTGTTCAGAGCTTTATTGGATTTTTACAATCTCATCATAACAGGTATTTTTTCATATACAAGGCCAATGGAAAGGTTGGTCTTTATTATGGAATGTTCTGTATTATATATAACATTTAAAAGAACTTTGTACTATGAAAAGTTATAATCTTTTGTATAAGCATTTAATAAACTGGCATGATAAAAAATAATGAAACTGGATATTTTTATATGTCCAGATTTTATTATAATAAAAGCAGAGGTGTTATTATGAAGCGAATTTTAACGATTCAGGACATTTCCTGCCTGGGAAAGTGTTCTTTAACGATCGCCTTACCTGTAATCTCTGCCATGGGAGTGGAAACTGTGATCCTTCCTACAGCGGTGTTATCTACACATACAATGTTTAAAAACTTTACTTGTAAGGATATGACGGATCAGCTGCTTCCAATCGCTGAACATTGGAAATCGGAGGGGGTGACCTTTGATGCCATTTACACGGGCTATCTGGGCAGCAGTGAGCAGATGGAAATCGTAAAACAGATTTTTAATATGTTTAAAGAAGAGGATACACAGATCTTTATTGATCCGGTTATGGCTGATCATGGAAAGCTTTATCCGGCTTTTGATGAAACCTATGTTCGTTACAATGCGGACTTATGCGGGTGTGCAGATATCATTGTACCAAACCTGACAGAAGCTTGTTTTATGACGGGAATGGAGTATAAGGAAGTCTATGATGAAGCGTATATTCTGGAATTGCTGCATGGGTTGGCAAAGCTCGGTGCCAGGATCGTGGTATTGACGGGTGTCTCTTTGCAGGAAGGCAAGACCGGTGTTTATGGATACAATACGGAAACCGGAAAAACATTCCATTATCAAAACAGCCGTGTGGATGCTACCTATCATGGAACCGGAGATATATTTTCCAGCGTTTCTGTGGGGGCATTGGTACAAGGCTTGTCCTTACAGGATGCTTTTCAAGTTGCGGCGGATTATACTGCATTGACCATTGAAACCACCCTGAAAAATCCAAAAAAACCATGGTATGGCGTGGATTTTGAAAAGACGATCCCGAATTTAATAAAAATGTTACAAGAAAAAAAGGCCAGTTCATAAGAGCTGGCCTATATAGTATTCTGATAAAGTATCCGCTGGATCAAATCTCCGTTGTTAGCAGTTTTATCAAATAACGCAATGAGATTATCGGTGCTTTCTTCATTCCGCTGGCTGTTTAAAGCCTTTCGTATAATATCGACGGCTTTGGCTTCATCGTTGGATAAAAGAAGGTCGTCTCTTCTTGTACCGGATTTGGCGATATCAATGGCCGGGAAGACACGGCGCTCCTGCAGCTTCCGGCTGAGTACGAGCTCCATATTGCCGGTGCCTTTGAACTCTTCATAAATAACGTCATCCATCTTGCTGCCGGTATTGATCAAAGCAGTAGCCAGAATGGTCAGGCTGCCGCCTTCCCGGATATTTCTGGCTGCCCCGAAGAACTTCTTCGGCATATGTAAGGAAGCCGGATCCAGACCTCCAGAGAGCGTCTTGCCGCTCGGTGCACAAGTCAGGTTGTAGGCTCTGGCTAAACGAGTTATGCTATCTAAAAGGATCATGACATCTTTTCCATGTTCCACTAGACGCTTAGCTCGTTCGATGGCCATTTCACTGACCCGGATATGATGCTCCGGCAGCTCATCAAAGGTGGAATGAATGACTTCCACATTTCTGCCACGCACGGTTTCCTTCATATCGGTAACTTCTTCCGGTCGCTCATCAATGAGAAGAATGATGATATGGATCTCTGGATTGGTCCTTTGTACCGATAAGGCCACATCCTTTAATAAAGTGGTTTTACCGGCTTTAGGCGGGGATACGATCATGCCACGTTGTCCTTTGCCAATCGGAGACAGCAGATCGACCATACGCATGGATAATTTATTAACAGTATTTAAGTGAATTCTCTCATCTGGGAAAACAGGTGTCAGCTTTTCAAAGTTGGGCCGCCGAATGGTTTGTTCGATCGTGCACCCGTTAATATTATGGACACGCAAAAGAGCACCATACCGGTCGGATGGATTTCTTTTCCCATATAATCCGGTTAAAACATCCCCGGTCTTTAACTTAAAATGTGTTATTTGATATGGAGACACGTATACATCGTTAGGACCGGATAAATAATTCTCCCCACGTAAAAAGCCATACCCATCATTCAGTACCTCCAGGATACCGGTTGCGAGATTTTCTTGTTTTTGTGGTTCTTTTTCAGGGATTTCTTTTGTTTCAGATGCGGAGAATTGGGATGCGAGCAATTGGATCAGTTCAGGTTTTCGCAGAGTGGAGAACCCTTTCAGTTCTTTGTCTTTAGCCAGCTGTCGTAATTCACTGACAGACAAAGCATTTAATTCTTCTTTTGTCATATAGGTATATCTCTTTCTATTTACATAGTAATCCAATTATTATCAAAAATACATGGTTTGTCAATAAAAAAGCTTCCATCAAGGAAGCTTAGTGTTTGGCTTTTTCTGCATCTCGCCAGTTGTCCTGGTAACCACTTAATAGATCCACGAAGCGCTTGGCTGTCAGATGCGGCCGCGTAATGGCACTGCCGACAACCACTGCATGAGCACCTAAGAAGATACATTTCATGGCATCTTCCGGTGTATACAAATGGCCTTCCATCATAACATAGGCATCCTTTCCACATTCCCGGCACATTTGGGCAAACATACGATAATCGGCGCCTTCGATATGTGCGGTTTCTTTGGTATACCCATAGAGTGTCGGTGCCACGATATCCGCCCCGTTTTCAATAGCATGTTTGGCTTCTTCAATATTGGATACATCCGCAAAGAAAATAGCTTCCGGAATTTCTTTTTTCGCTTGTTTTAACAGATCCCAGGCCTTTGTTCCTTCATGGGTGATCTGAGCTGTACAATCTAAGGCAATGATTTCAGCACCGGCTTCCCAGATAGCCCGAACCTCCTTCATGGTCGGAGTGATAAAGACATCGGTATCATCATGCCATACTTTCCATAGTCCGATCACCGGCAGGTCTACAGCTTCTTTGATTTCTTTGATTTGTTTTGGGTCATTGGCACGTAAACCGACAGCACCGGCCCATTTAGCTGCCTGTGCCATCTTTACATGCATGGTCTCTGTGTAGATTGGATCATCCGGTTGCGTCTGGCAGGATACGATCAGGCCGCCTTTCATACTTTCCAAAAGCGCATGTTTCTTTGGATCTGTTGTCTTCATTTTTCTTTTCCTCCTATTGACATACAGTAAAATTATCAGGTAAATCAGTGGACAGGGTCCATTGATCGATGTATACATGAACAAAATCATCGGCGTGTGCCCAACAACACAAAGCGTGTTGATTGAATTTGGACGCATCCATTAACAAGGAACAGTCAGAACATCGTTCCATTACAGCTTTTTTCATAGCGCCGATGGAAATGTCGAATACATATACTTCGCCATTTTTTGCGTTCAGTCCATTGGCTGTCAAAAAAGCTTTATCGAAATGAAACCGTGCGATCATTTCCATGGTCAAGGGACCAAAGGATGTATCGTACGCTTTTTTGAATTGGCCGCCCAGTAAAAAGATATCCCCGGTGAAATCATTTGGCAGTTTCTGTACAAAATATGTATTCGGGGTAACAATGGTTACTTGTTTGTTCTGAATGAATTCCAGCAGAAAGGCGGCCGTTGTACCAGAATCAATATAAATACAATCCCCGTCCTGGATAGACTGTGCTGCTTTCTGACAAATACATCGTTTTTCATCAGCGTGGATAAATTCCTTATCCACTGTCGCGATTTCATGATAAGAAGTCAGTGTCTTTCCCAGGTCCTTTAAGGAAGCACCACCTCTTTCACGAATGATCAGTCCTTGTTTTTCCAATTCATCCAGGTCACGCATAACACTGGAACGAGATGTCTGCAGCATCTGCATCAAGTCCTTGATTGTGACCGAGGACTGTTGATGCAGCAGTTCCATGATGCGGATACTTCTTTCTTTCGATAACATGTTCAGCCTCCGATCTTCACTTCTACATGGTATTGTTTGCCTAATTCTATATAAGGTGTCAATTGTGCCGGATCCATCATAGGGAAGTCATAGAGATAGGTTTTATGCAGCTGTTCCCATTTCGTTTTCCCCATGGAATGATAAGGAAGGAAATTGGCTTGTTGAATGCCTAAACGGGCATCCAGCTCCAATATGGATCTTAATGTTTCCGGATCATCATTAAAGGTGGGGATGACCGGTGTCCTGGATATGACCTTCTTTGGATCCAGATATGACAAATTGATGATGATTTGTTCCCAGTTTCCCCCGGTGACTTCCTTCAGTTTTTTTGCATCTGTATGTTTGACATCAAACAAAAACAAGTCGATATACGGCTCTGCCTGTTTCAATAATTCAAGCGGATAGCTGCCTGTTGTTTCCACAGCGACATGCAGGTTTTCCTTCTTAAAAGCCTGGATCAACTGCAGGAATCCTTCAAACTGTACAAAAGGTTCGCCTCCGGAAACGGTGACACCTCCATGGCTCATATCGTAATAATCCTTGTCCTTCAATACTTCCTGAACGATATCTCGTATCTCCATCGGCTGTCCATTGAGAGTCAATGCGTTTTGCAGACAGTGATCCACACATTGCCCGCAGTGATGGCATAGGGCCGGATCCCAGTGAAAGGATGGCACAAAGGAAATGGCCTGATAAGGACATATCTTCGCACATGTTTGGCAATGGATACATTTTCCGCTGTTGTGCATCAATACGGGAGACACTGTCCAGGTTTCCGGATTGGCACACCATGGACAGTGCAGGGGGCATCCTTTCAAAAAGACGGTGGTACGGATCCCTGGTCCATCATGGGTGGCAAATTTTTCAATATTCGATACATTAATCATATAAAGTCCTGCTCAATAATTCATCTTGTACATCTTTTGTCAGATTCACAAATACTGCGCTGTAGCCGGCAACCCGTACAATCAGATCTGGGTATTTTTCCGGATGGATCTGGGCATCTTCCAAAACCCCGTGATCGACCACTGTCACCATCAGCTGACAACCGCCTTTTTTAAAATACGTTTGAAATAACAGTTTCACTTTTTCCTTATCCTGGTGCATCATGCGAGGAGTAAACTTTATATTTTGTACACTGCCCCCATGGTATTTTGCTTTGAATAGGGATAAGGAGTTCAATACCGCTGTCGGTCCGGATCGGGCGGCACCTCCCTGTGGATTGTTGGCCGGATTCATATAAACACCCCGGTTTCTTCCGTCCAGGGAAGCATCGGTCTGATGTCCCCAATCGGTATTGGTCTGGTTATTGGAAATGACGATCAGATAATAGCCCATGCCTTCATCGATCCCTCGCTGGCGAATGCCTTTGGCTACAAATTCGTAAAGATCATTGGCCATTTCATCCACATCCGGGTTATCATTACCGTATTTTGGCAAATCGAGGATTTCTTTCTGCAGTTGCTCATACCCTCGATAATCCGCTAAAGCGGCCTGATTCAATTGTTTCAATGAATACTTCTTCTGGTCATATACCAAGGTCTTGATGGCATACAATGCGTCGCTGGCATTGATATTTCCATACGTTTCATTGGTACCTCCAAGGATCCGTACGCCCCCATCGAGAAGTGCTTTTTGCCGGTGGATACAATCATCCATCAAGATCGAAGTAAACAGGAAGGAAACCTCCTGATTCATAACTTCATAGCTGTGCCTCTGGCAGTAAACACTCAGATCAAAATAGAAGTTCAATAATTCTTTATACTGGTTATAAAAATCATCAAAGGCTTGAAAAGAAGACAACGGTTTGACTTTGACAGGGCCCGCCCTGTAAACATGATCCATCGGATCATACCCTTCATTGAGGGCTAACTGCATGATCTTGACCAGGTTTAACAGCGTATTCGGGGTTCCGACACTTTGCCCCTGGATCACAAATTCACCGCATCCAAACGGGACATACTGCTCTGCCGTTTTCCGGTCAACACGCATCGCATACTGCACGGCAGGTACATTGACATCATCGTTGTATAATGTCGGATAGGTGGCCCCACTGGCAATGCATTCATAGGCCATGTCCATAATATCCGCTGGTGTGTTCTGATCAAAACGTAAGGTAAACTGAGGCTCAACATATCTTGTATCTTTACAGACACGTAGACAAATACGGGTAAATAAATCACACGCTTCCACATCCTCACGTCCCTGGCCACCGACGATGATCCGTCCATTGACGGTCGTTCTGCGATTTTCAATCATTTTCCACAGTGATTTTACAATGCGATAGGCCTGTTCTTCATCCAAGATCCCGGTATCAATATCATGTTTTAAGAAAGGGCCTAATACGATGTCCATGCGCCCGTAATTGATACAGCCGGCACATAAGGCATACAGCCAGAATAACTGTAAAGCCTGTCGGAAGGTTTCGGGTTTATGATCCTTGATAAAGAGAAGATCAAAGCGCATCTGCTGCAATTCTTCTTTTCTTTTTCTATCTTCGCTCTCTTGGTAAGCCTGCTCAACCAATTCGATCTGTCGATCAATGACCTGTACAAACAGATGCATGGCCTCCATACAGGCTTGGATAAAATCATTCTGTGGCTGTGCGCCAATCAAGCGCATTAGACCGGGAATGCCAAGATTGACCAGTTTCTTATAATCGAGCATCATACCACTTAAACGGGCCGTTGCCATAAACGGATATGTGCAATCGATAAAGCGACCTGTTGTATCCTCATTTAAAACATCCTGACAATAGATAGCTTTGACATCGTGATCCATCCAATAGTCATATAATATATCCACACGAGCTTTCTGCTCCGGTGTTTCCAAAGTATCTTTAAAGGCTCTTAATTTGTGGAACACACAATAGTGACCTACACCACCGATGGATGTAACGGAACCAAATCCGATCGGCAAAAAATCCAGACGTCCAGCAATCAGATCCCCATCTTCTATATGACGGAATAAAACCGGAAAAATGGTTTTCAGACAACGGATCTCCCGTTGCGCTTTGGATGATCCTTCACTTTCCTTATGGGCTTGGGTATAAGCTTCCATGATCTCCAATTGTTCTAACGGACTCTTTTCACACGGAATTTTTACAGAGACTTCTACATTCTGTGCTCCATCAATACGAATTCGTTTCATCCTGGTCACCTCTCTTTACTTACACTATAACACATAATCATTCAAAATAAATCAAAATTAATCATAACTATTCATTTTTTATCAAATCCAAAGATTCTTTTTGAAATGTGGTATAGTAAACAAATAAAAAGGAGTTCATTATGAAATTTTGTTTTGACTGCGATGATACCTTATATAACTGCCGCCAACCCTTTTTGGATGCGCTGGCTGCGATGATACCGGATTATAACGGAGATATGGATGCATTCTATCGTTGCTACAGGGACAATGGGGAAAAAGTATTTGAATACGAACAAAAGAATATTATCACCAATGACGATGTGGGCATTTACCGGATCTATATGGCTTGTAAAGAGTGTGGCATTCCTTTTGGTTTGTTGGAAGCTGCTGATTTTCAGGATCTGTATCGGCAGAACCAGAAGCATATTCATATGGCGCCTGCCTTGCATACTTTTTTTCAAAATACGAACAGTGAAATCAGTATTTTATCCAATGGACAGGAAGCCCATCAAAAGGATAAGATACGGACACTTGGCATGTACAACTATGTGAAGGAAGATCATGTCTTTATCAGTGAACAGATCGGTGTGAATAAGCCGCATAAAGAAGCCTTTGAGATTATGGCGCACTCGCTCCATACGCAGCCGGAAGACTGGATCTATATTGGAGATCATTATATCAACGATATCCAGGGAGCCAAGCAAGCCGGAATGCACACGATCCATATGAACCGTCACCATCACCAGGAAGGCCCTTGTGCAGATGTCGTGGTATATACGGAAGAGGAACTTGTAAACGTATTAAAAAAACTGGAGAATGAACACAAACAGCTGAAACAAGGATAACAGCTGTTTTTTTATGACTTCAGGTAAAATACTCTATTTGAGTATGAACCTGTCTTTTTAAGGTGATATAGTTTGGGTTCGTTATGATATCTTTAAAAAAAGTACTTTGGTTTTGACACGATTTGAATATTCATATACTAGAAATAATTGTAATTCATTGGACAACAAAGGCTTATCTAATTGTCTTTTTTCATAAGGAGATATTCAAATGATCCAGTTACAGAATCTGACAATTGAAACCAGGCATCCGATCGTCAGGAATATTCACTATACGTTTCAGCTTGGTAAGATCTATGGCATTGTCTCAGAGAATGGCAGTGGGAAAACCACGTTATTTCGGACGATGGTCCATTTGATCGACCCAAAAGAAGGAAAGATCCTTTTCGACGGAAAGCCTGTAGAATCCTGCTTAAAAGATGTTTTTTACTATGAAGATGTGGAATGGCTGGATGGAAACTTAAAGGGAGAAGACTACAT
>AUXO018066117.1_pt1 | contig 13715 bp, 10 predicted proteins | sample 768731 | NCBI WGS metagenome assembly AUXO01 (sample SAMN02715735, study PRJNA202380) | gut metagenome | biome: sheep rumen | host: Ovis aries | place: New Zealand: Palmerston North
CATGATGTGATTTCAGTATGAATGCAATGCAAATAATGAATTGACAAATGAAGAATGGCAAAGCTATTTTGTTCCATATTTTTTTGTAATTCACTTTAGTATTGTTGCATCCCCTCTTGTATGCGTGAAAAACTTGGATTAATAGAAATATTGGTACAGCAGATACTCCCCAAAACATAAAGCCTGAGTATTTCATGATTATTTCTGGCATACAATGATTGATGATGACGAAAATAATACATACCCCTTTCAGAAAATCAATGAAAGGATCATAGCCGTCTTTGTTAAGAGCGAGTTTTGCCCAACAGGGTTTCGCAAAAATAGAATTCTTATACATTATTAGTGAATATGATGCAAAGATACTTATATTTTGTGAGATACTCAAAAAAAATAGGTGATTTATTTAATAATAAGAAGAAAATATGTATCTTTGCAGAAATATAAAATAAAAACTGAAATATGAGTCAGACTAATAATGTGGGAAGGCTATTGTGGCTTGATTGGATGAAGGTTTGGGCAACATTGGCTGTAATTTGGGGACATTTTTTTGCAAAAGGAGATGTGTATGTGTTTGTTTTTAATCTTCAAGTATTCTGTGTTATTTCCGGGTTTTTATATAAAAAAGCTCCCAATTGGTGGATATGTATTCAAAAATGTTTTTGGCAACTGCTTGTCCCCACAGTGATAATGAGTACATTAATGCACTTGGAGGCCTATTTTAGATGTATGGCTTTGGGGCAATCTTATGATATCTCATGGCCTTGGTTTTTTGAATGGCTTTTGCTAGGCCATAGATGGTGCATGGGGCCGTGTTGGTATTTCTATTCCCTAATTGTTATCAGAATAATTATGCAAATGCTTCCAGAGAAAAAGTGGCTTTATTTCATCTTGTTTGTTGCACTGTCTAATGGGGCGATATATCTACATGTCATAGGATTTAAGGCAAGCAATTCGAATATTAATGTATTATTATGCATGCCTTTCTTTTTAATAGGTGTCTTTATAAAGCCATATAAGTCAATCTTAAATAATATCCACAATTATATGCTTGAATTAGCTTTGTTTTTAGTTTCTGTTATGGGAGTGTACCTTTGTGGAAACTATAATGGTTATGTTTGGATGTATCTAAATGGCTTTGGCAATAATTATGTCCTATATATTATAGGTGGAATGGCTGGAACAGGAATGCTGTATATCTTATCTATGTGGTTAAGCCGGCTCCCTTACCATGCTATGGTACAAACTCTTTCAAAGGGATCTCTATTGGTTATCGGCTTGCATATTATCATAGTAAGGAGGTTGACAGAACTCCCCGATCGTTTTTGGGGTGAAGACTTGTTTTTTTCTTTTTTGATTCTTATTAGTTTTATTCCAATTATCCGTTTAACAGAGTTGTTTTTTCCGATATTGTTAGGACGTCATAAATAATATATGGGTATACAATTTCCATTTTTTGTTGTTATTGTTTCTTTAATATAGTATGTGTTTTTGTGAGAAGTAGAAGGTATGAAGAAGATATGTAACAAAATGACCACAGTTTGTGGGGTGTATTTTATTATCATCCTGTCTGTAATCAATTTACTGTATATGCATTATACAATGTATTTGAATCATTACTTGCAGATTATGTATGTTTATTCAAATATTGTCAATTTGTTATCTGTGTGTTTTGATGTTTGTGCTATTTTTATTTTGCTATACTATCTCATTGGTAAAAATATAAAGTTAACCATGTCCTTATTGTTCTTTGTAACCTTGGTGTGGTCATTCGTCAATGTTATGTATAGTCGTTTCTTTTATCAGTATTTACCATTATCTTCAGTAGGTCAAACCCCTGCATTATTCGAAAGCTTTATTTTTGACAGTCTTATTTCTGGGTTTAGATATGTTGATATCTTTTATCTTTTTTCATTAATTCTTTTTTTACTATGGTATAGGTTTATTAAAGTATCTATAATTAAGGGTTTAATTCGTTATTTTGTTATTATATTATTAGGTTCAGTCTTTCTTATTGGATCGTTATACTCTGTGTATCATTTTCTGCATGTGAAAACAAGGTATAATATGGCCATGTATTCAGCGCGAATAAATGAACTTGTCTTAGGGAATACAAAGAATACTGGTACAAGTCTTGTTGATACAAAATTCCATGCTGGAAGTGTTCGCACTATAGTATGGGAGACTATATATAGGTATAAAAAGGAAGAACTTTCAAAAGAACAAATTAAGTTGATTGAAGCAGAATATTTAAGAACTGATCATAGAGTTTCTGCACATAAAAGGCCTAACCAGATTAAGAATGTTATTATTGTGTTGTTGGAGTCTATGCTTTCAGCGCCTATAGATCTAGTTGTTGATGGAAAGGAAATAACTCCTTTCTTAAATGAATTGAAAAAGACCCCCAATGTCTATTATAATGGAGAAATGCAACCTAACATTACAATTGGCGAATCAGGTGATGGCCAATTTATATATATGACGGGTTTATTGCCTTTGCAGAATGATTTAACCGTCCAAGTCGCTAAAGATCGTGTTTTACCAGCATTGCCAAAATTGTTAAAGGTAGATGAAACTAATATAATAATACCTTCTTTACCAAATGTATGGGAACAAGCCGATATGAATAAGGCATATGGGATATCTACTACATATTCTAAATTAGATATGACGGATATGAATGTTAAATTTGTAAGTGATGATGTGGTTTTTAAAACTGCCATGAATACTATGCATAAGACAGACAATACTTTCTTTTCAATGGTGTTAAGTATTTCTACTCATATGCCATACAATACATTTATAGATGATTCTTTTATATTGAATGACAAATCGTATTCCTTTCAATATTTAGCATATTTAAATGCATGCCATTATATGGATTTTAATTTAAAACTATATATAGATGACTTAAAGAAAAAAGGATTATATGATAATAGCTTAATTATAGTTACAGCAGACCATCATGCTCATATTGGTGATTTAAATATGGGAACACGGCTAACGTCAAACTTACCGCTATATATTATTAATGGAAATATTGATATGAATACTGCTTGGACAGGCAAAATGAATCAATTAGACGTATATTCAACTATTTTAGATATATTACAAATCGAGACAAAGTGGCATGGTCTTGGTAGAACTCTTTTGCTGCCAGATTATTACGACTCCGTAAATCAGTCCTTATACGATATTTCAAGGATGATTATAGAGTCAGATTACTTTAAAAATTATTATTCCGAGAAATGAAATAGGTTAGAAGAAACTCGTTGGAGTCGTGAAAGTATCTTGATACATAATACAAGCATCTTTCTCAAATTGTTGTCTTCGCAGAAAGCAAATAATCGATATAATGATGTTTTGTCCAATTTGGCTAATGTCGCATAATCCTCATATACACCATGAGGTAAGAATTGACATAAAAACTGATGGATTTCTTTTTGATTCTTTTCCCTTTGTTGCTCGGATATACCTCCTTCTTCACGTCTACATACAATATCGGGAATGAACTGTACTTGTTTCTTTTCTTTTACTATTTTTTCTGTGAAGAATATCCAATCGGAAACCAATCGATGACTTTCATCATATAATGATTCTTTAAACAAATCTCGTTTAATAAATGAACTTTGGTGGTCTATGGTTGCAACGAAGAAATGTATCATGGTTGTACGGGGTGGTTGAATCGATACATGTCCTTGATGAGTTTCATTATTGAAGTGATAGTCTTTTCCAACGATGAAATCTGCATCGGATTGATAACTTGATACTTTCTCCAATATGTCATTAGAGTAAAAGCAATCCCCCGAGTTCATAAAATTGAGATATTCGCCTGTTGCTTTTCTAATGCCTTTGTTCATACCTTGATAGATTCCTCCATCAGGTTCTGATACCCAATAGTCAATCTGATCATCATATTCTTTAAGGACATCAGTGCTGCCATCAGTGGAGCCGCCATCAATAACGATGAACTCATACTCGTGATAGGTCTGATGGATTACGCTTTCAATTGTATGACGCAATCCTTCTTTATTATTATAATTGACTGTGATGATGGAGTATTTCATCTCTTTTTTAAGTTTATTATTCTGGAAAGACTATCTTTTGCGCCTTTGGCAATCAACATCGTGGCACTAAGATTAATTGCTAAAAAAATAACCATACCAATGGCGGCATATAGGATCCAATCCTCAATACTATGATATGGACTGATGGGGACTTGCTGGATTGCATAGGTTGCAAGTACAAAAGAAGAAATGGAGATGCCATAGTTTCTAATGACTCCTTTCCAATAGATTGATACAGGCTCTTTAAAGCCAGAAGAAAAGAGATAGTAGGGCTTCCATAGAACAACAATCGTCAACAAACTGACAATTTTACCAAGTAAGATACCTATAATTCCCCATTTCAGTCCACCAATGATTGTAATTGAGACGTTGATGATGAGTTCTGCCCATGCAGACCAAACATCAGCATATAGACCATGAGCATAGTTGAAACTATCAACAGAATTGCGTGAATTTGTTATGTAAATATAAATAATCAGCAACAAGAGAATCCTACGATCCATGATATATTCAGGGCCTAACCAATGGGCAATAAACGGTTCAATAAAGTTGTAAAGTGAAAAACTCAAAACAGCAGCAATGGTATGTTGGATAGTCGTGTATTCCCAAAATACCTTTAACATGTTTTGTTTATTACCTTCTGCCACCAAATTGCCTACGCTGGCACCGACACTACCTGTAATAGATGAAAAGAGAGATATTAATTTGGAGATAATAATCATATAATTACCATAATAGGCAACCATTTTGAGAGATACGAATAGGAAGATAAATAACTCATCGCTCTTTACCAAAACAAAGTCCTTGATCTTATGAATAAATACTTGTTTTGTTTTGGAAATGATCTCAGGATATTGTTTCAATAAAGACTTTCCGCGACTTTTGTCTACATTCAACCATGGATACTCTTTGTTGATTTTCCAATTCAGGATGATACAGCCAATGATGCCAAATAGGAATTCAACTCCTACCCAAACGTACAGGTCCTGATAAGTGTATGCCAGGAATATCTGTAGAATAGTTTTTAGAATATTAGCGGACTGAAAATAAATAGCCACCAGATAGTTTTTCTGATCTGCAGATAAGAGAATCTGTCGATAATTGATAAAGTAGCCTATGAGTGAAGATCCTAAAAAAGAATAATAGGCAAAATAGATAATACCTAAATCAAGTGCCGCTTTAGAAAAAATAAAGGGGAAAGAAAGGCTAATGAGTATTCCGCCTGTTAAGATGATGCAACCTATCCTGTTGTATAAGTATCCCAATAGTGAAAGGATGTCCTGAACCTCTTGCCTATTATCTGTCTGAAGTGGCTTAAACAGGAAATAACCAATACTGGCAGTAATGCCAAATTCTGCCAAGTTTAAGTACCCTAAAATGTTTCCAAGCGTACCAGTTAAACCAATAAACTCAGCGCCAAGATAATCAAGAAATATTTTGCGTGAGAAAAAAGCCAATAAAAGTGTCAGAAAGTAAAAAATGAGATTTATTTCTGCATTCAATACACTTTTATGTACTCTTCCACTCATAACTTTATGAATTATGTTCTGTATGAATGAAATCCGTATTCTTGCGATCCATGTGTAGAATGTTCTTTAGCATTCTAAGGACCAATCCAGGAATGGCAAAAATTTTGGCAAACGAACGAAAACGTAACTGACTTGGAAGAGCAATAAAGAGAGCTATTGCCAATAAACCAAATAATAACCACCATTTGTCAGCCCAATCAGGTACTGCAATAGTCATAAGTATTGATATACCTGCCAGTAGGACAATCAAGATGGAACGAGGAATCAGGGCTTGCTGGATGGTCTTATCGATGAAGTTAATCTTGCCGTGCATGATAGCACCAGGGATTTTGGGTAGATTGCTTAATAGACTCTGAACCTGTGCTGTCATCCATCGCATACGTTGACGTTGGAAATTATCCTGACTACTCACTTTTTCATCAAAGACATGTATCTCAGAAGCATATTTGATATATACCTCCTGGTGAAGTAGAAGGGCTTCCATCTCCCGATCTTCTCCAGCCGTTTTTAGGTCGAAAACATTCTTCTTGAAGAGCTCATAGTTAAAGCACATGCCAGAACCTATAAGAGCTGAAGAGAGTCCTAAACGGTTATGGGCTTTCCGGAAGATCGTGTTGTTGATTTCTTCACTCGCACCATCCAAAACAGCAACGTCGTTATTAGCGTTTTTGGCACAGCGATGGCATTGGATGGCATCGTAAATGGAGCATAGTACGTTTAATTGTGATAAGAAATCTGGGCGAACTACATTGTCCGCATCTAAAATCACTACATTGTCGAAATCTCCCTTTACCTCATTGATGGCATATTGCATAGCTTTGGCTTTTGAACTTTTTTCAAAAGTAGGAGTGAGTAGGGTAATAGGCATCTTTCTAAGGATCTCATTCGTCTCTGGCTGCATGTGGTCGGAGATGACAGCAACCGTATAGAAATCGGTCGGATATTCCTGCAATAGAAATTGTTCAACAGCATTGATAATAACACGATCCTCTTTGTAAGCGGGGTACAGAATTAAGAACTTAGTCATTCGGTTACTAAGAGCAGATGCATGAATAGCTATCTCGTCTTCCTTTTCATAAAAGAGAGAAATGATGGCGAAGAAAACTACGTACGCTACAGAGCAAGCGATAATGCACCACAGGATGATTTCTATTATATGTATTGCTGTCCAAATCATTTCTTATTAGTGTTTTTGTTCTTATCTCTGAAATTCTTCCAAAGACTCGTAAACGGAGAGTGGAGGAAGGAGTTGTCCCATACTTCTTCTATCAAATAGTCAGGAGTTACAAGTGCAAAAATGAATAAAGCAAGGGCTGCTAATATCCACCATTTAATGGCCATTGTTAAGTAGATAAATGGAAGGACAATACTCATTAATATGATAATTGCCATCATTGTTGTACGAGGCATTAACATCCACTGGATGATTTTATCTGCTAAATCATATTGCTTCTTGAAAATGGCACCAGGGAGAAATTTGATGTTTCGGATAAGGTTTTGAAACTGCTGACTAGCCCAACGTCCATGCTGTTGATTCAGTTTAGTAGTCGTACGTTTCTTCTCGCCATATACATAAATGTCCTCAAAATAGTCAATGAATATTTCTTGCCTTAACAAAAGCGCTTCCAACTCTTTGTCTTCACCAGCAGTTTTCGCCTTCATGACATTGGTCTTGAACCAATTGAAATCGTAGGCTGTACCTGATCCTGCCAATGCGGAAGATAATCCCATGTTGATATGGCCACGGCGGAAGATGGCATTATTGATTTCTTCAAAGATGGCACCCATGCGAGCTGCAGTTGTATCTCTGTTTTTGGAGATACGATGCGTCTGGATGACTTTTGTGGCAGCTATTTCAAATGCGTCATTGATTTTTTGTAGGAAATCTTGCTCTACAATGTTGTCTGCATCCAAGACGAGGACGATATCGTAGATCTTGAATTCTGGTAGATTCAGAATCGCATATTGCAAAGACTTTGCTTTTGTACTTTCTGCAAAGTCAGGTGTTAATAGCGTAATGGGATATTGAGCAAGTCGCATATTAGTCATTTCGCTTTGATGGTCAGAGATGACTGTGACATCAAACATGCGTTGCGGATAGGCTTGACTTAAAACAGAGATGACCGTATGCTCAATAACATCGTCTTGCTTGTATGAAGGGATCAAAACAACAATACGATTTTGTTTCTTGGAACGAGGGGATTCGTGGGTGCGATTGATAAAAGAACCGATAGCAAATACACCTAAATATAAAACTGTACCAGCCGTTACAATGAACAGTCCCCAGTCGATGATATATAATATAAGCCAGAAATCCATGTTATGAAAAATGAAAATTGCAAATTGAAAATTGAGAATTTAAAAAATCGCGAGAACCATTTAGGGTCGCTTTCAGTAGTCCGAATTGACCTTTAAGGCCAGCTTTGAGAATATCTCTAGGTAAAACCAATCCCATCAGGTAACCATAGGCCAGATACTTATTGAAACCTTTATAGTTTCGTTTTACTAAAAGAAGACGGTTTCGAATTATGTAATATGTACGCAAAGGACTGTTTTGGCCTGTTGCTTGGCTTTCTTTATGATAGATGGTACATGCGGGTTCATACCAAATTTGGTAGCCTGCTCTTGTGAACATCATAGACCAATCCAGTTCTTCATAATATAGGAAATAGCATTCTGGCATGAGACCGACTTTTTCAATAGCTTCTCGTTTGATGAGCATGGCTGCACCATGAGCGTATGGAGTGGGGTGGGCAGTTTCGTATTGGCCTTTGTCTTCTTCTCCGAAGCCAATTGCTTGGTTTCTGACAGTTATTTTTGATAGTGGCGTATAGCCTGTAAACTGGATTGGGTTACAGCCCCAGGTGAATCGTATTTTAGGGCAGACAATACCTATATCGTCAGAAGACTCGAGTCTGTCGATGAGCGCCTGAACATTAAAGTCTTCAAAAATAGTATCGTTGTTGACAAGGAATAAATACTTTCCTTTGGCGGCTTTAATGCCAAGATTGTTGCCTCCTGCAAAGCCAAGGTTTTGATCGCTCTTGATGATTGTTACATATGGATATCTCTTCTGTATTTCTGAAACTTCGTCATTTGTGGAGGCATTATCAACTACTATCACCTCCATTTTGTCATTGAAGGGGATGGTCTCAATCAATGCACAGGTATCTTTCAGCCCGTTATAATTGATGGTGATAATAGATAATTCACACTCTTGATGCAAGTTTCTTTTCGAGTTTTATACGCTTTTTTTCTTCTTGTTTTGACAATAATTCACTTTCGTATTTAATCCATTCCGGTTCGATATATGGTAAGATGTATACGATAGATAGTCCTCCGTAGAAAATTAAACAATTTGGAAACTGCATCAAGACCTGATTACCATAACCACCCAACTGTATGGCAACAAATGCACTACACAAACCACCGCCTATTCCAATAAGTGATTTGTTTTTTAATTTGAAAAGTACGATGCGACAAGCTCCTCCCAGCATGATTAGCATGGTAATAATGAAGACCGTGATTCCTATTGGACCCGTTCTAAGCCATATAAAAACGTATTCGGAATCAGGAGGAATGGTAGCTAATCTTCTGTATTTGTTATTTGCTGGAACATTATCCATTCCCATTCCAATACCAATCCCCCATGGCGCATCTTGAATGTGTTTCTTCATCACTTCTTGGTTGATATCACGCACATTTGATGAAGCATCGTCCTTGTTGAAAGCTGAACGCATTCGTCTTATTTGTTGGTTTCCATCACCAATTGTTGTGAAAACTAAAATAAAAGCAAAAATCACAAAGACGATAGAAAAAGGAACAGCGATTTTAACAGATTTGGAAAGAAAAACATATACTAATAAACCTGCAGCCAAACAAAAAATAGCAGTTCTTGTTCCTGACTGAAACATCCCCCAAATGACAAGAATACTTGACAGGCCAAAAAATATTTGATTAAACCTGATTTTGGATGTTATTGCAATAATTGTAAATGCTGCTGCAGTTCCAGCGGCATTACAACCATAATTAGCGGCATCGCTGAAAGTAGAAAAAAAACGCGTTAGTGAACCACCATTAATAATATGTGTAGCACGACCTTTTGTTTCCATCCAAATATTCTCTGCAACGGTGAAGCCTATATATTCTTGATGCCACACCCAGAAAGCAGAAAATAAAGATAATACAGCCCATAGCTTTAGATAGTTGTTCAAAACTTTTGGTGTGTTAATATATAATGTAAACACCAAATAGATATACAATAACTGAAAAGCCATCATTCGAGCACCAGTATACCACGCGCTAATATTAATCCCTAAATTACAAGTATTGTTTAATACTTCAATAGTGCAAAAACCACACCAAATAATAAGTGCAAATAGCATCATATTTGCTGTTCGCTCAAAATGTGGAGTCTGGCGAACATCAATAATCGCTATTGCTAATAATAATAGTTGCAATAGTTCATTTGGAAGAGACATTGGAATTGGTAATGACATTGATATGTCTTTCATCTGAATAAGATAATTAATAATTATCAAAGTCCAGAATGTCAGCATCTTCCATCTGAAAGCAGAGTAAATATATAATACAACAATTGGTAAAAGACAAATAACAGCAAATGAACTGAAACCAGCTGTTGCAAATGAATAAATTGCAAGTAAAAACAAGAGAAAGAGTAGTAGTACCCTTCCTCCGTTTTCGTGTGAATATTCCGATAACCGATTAGAATAAACTCTTGCCATGATCTTTTTATTTTGCATGACTATTCTCAACTGCAGTCAAACCCATTTGTGACATTCTATATACGAAATTATTAAACTTAGTATATGGAGGCAGTTGTCCTACAAACTCTTCGACTGCATAGCGCTGAGCCTCTGTCAAATACATGAAGAGTGAATTTTTATTCTCTAATTGTGATTCGAGCTCTTTTAATGCTTTCTGATCTACGTCCTTCCAGGTACGGTTTGCACGGGTTACCATTAAGTTAATTGTTCCCATATTCAGCAAAGCCGGCGAAATAGAGTGATCGTCTAAGTTCGGGTATTCAATGATGGCGATCTCATTGGGGAGAATATCGGGACAGATGTCCTTGATGTCCTTTGCTAAGATGAAACGACTGTCTTCGGCAAGGAAATCTTCATCATAAGTCAATCGGCGAACCTGGAGGCCGATGGAAATCCAATAGTTCTCCAGTTCCTGGGCGATATAGCTCTTTCCATTAGCTGCGTCAGTAGAAAGTAAGTTGAGTACATTCTGTTGGCCTTCCTTGAAATGGGGAAGGAGTGATTTGCTCAATTGGCGCAACGCCATGTCGGCAATGGTTTTATTGAAGCGACGATAACGTAATGTGCTTTCTTTCGGGAAACATCCCATAACTGGCACTTTTGTAATGCGTTCAGAACGCATACGGTCGCGAAGTGTACGATCCAACAACTCTATAATAAAGAAATACAAAGCTGTCAGCACAAATGTTAATAAGAAAGCCCCTAAAAGTATCATCATGCGGTTTGTCGGTTGGGCATTCATCGGGAACATTGGAGGGTTGAGCACACGAAGTGTAGCAGTTGTCATCTGCAAGTTTTTCTGACGAAGACGAGCTGAATTCAAAGCCCTCAACATCTCCATATAATTTCCTTCAATAAAACTAATATGTCTATCCTTTCTGGCAAGGGTTGCCCCAATAGGAGCGTAATATAATAATTGCTTATCCAATTTTTGACGCATAATATCTTGGGCTCCAATTTCTGCTTTTGTTTTCTCAAGTAGTAAAACTTGCTCTAACCATTTGGAAATCATTTCGTTAGCTTTAACACCGGTTTCTGTGCTATAGGTGCCAGCTTCTATATCTTTTACAAGACCTCTAACATTGTTTGTGGCTTCTTGGAGCATCCTTTCTGCTTTTGCTAATTCTAACTGAGACTCCATTCCACTAGCACTTCCCTCACTATTCATCAAACGAAGGTTCGATATACGTGATTGGATACGTGAAATATCTGTTACCTGATTTGTAAAATCTTTGTTTGCTTTAATAATCTTTGCTCGATCTCCCAACTGCCGCTCAAGATAATCCATTAATGCACGAGTGGTTGTTTGATCTTTTAATAATTGATTGTCAGATAATTGTTGGCCAGCATCCAGTCCAGCAAGTTGCCTCGTTTGTTCTCCGTAGTTAATAATTCTTTTTTCTACATTATATCGAATCAAATCATCTTCTGCTCCCGTCAATATACGGTAGAGTCGAGCCACCTCACGTTCGAAAAACTTAATAACGTTGTTAGTCTCTCCGTAACGTAATTGAGCATATTGGCGTGCGAAAACTTCGTTCAAGATGTCCAACGTATTATAAGTTATACCTGCATCGTTGGCAGTATAACTAATATCTATAATGTCACTTTTTTGTAGTTGCTGAACCTTTAAACGACTCGTAATACTATTGATGCCAAACCATTGGTTGTAATTTAATAAACCAAAAATGTAGTTATCCTGAGAAGGACGCTCATATGCCTTTAAATTGGCATAAGTGGCATTCTCACTGTTATGATTTATGAGTGCTTTAACGTCTGCGGGAACACTGTTGCTTAACTGACGGAAATGCTCTGCTGAGATGTAATTGTTGTCCTTGTTGGCATTACCATACATCATACAACGGGCAAAAAGACGCAGTGATACTTCATGGATTGTAACGTCTGTCGTAATCAACAACATTAAGTTGGTCATGTTTGTTTGAGCCTGCCCTCCTGCTGCACCAGAACCGCCCTCAATGTTGTAGGCAGTTATCATACCCGTATAAATGGTCGTGTTCGCATCATATACACGTTCCATATTGCGGGTCAAAAACCAAGCTACTACTAAAGCAATTAGTGGTAATATGATTAAATACCAACGAATTTTGTATAAAAACCTAACGATATATCTGAATAAATCCATAACAATCTCCTTATTATTTGTTGTTTATTTCTGTTTTTTAGCAGCCTTGGCTGCGGCTTTTTCTGCTTTCTTCTCTGCTTTTTCTAAAGCTTTTGTCTTTTTCTCGTCTTCTTCTACAGCCTTCTTGATACGCTTCTCGACCGCCTTGTTTTCTTTGGCAATTTCTTTTTCTGATTTTTGTACAGCAGTGTCTAACGTTATTTCTGTTGTAGAGTTTGTTATAATTGGTGTATGAGTTAGTATTTCAAGCGTAATGATGTCTGTAGTAATTTCTGTTTGTAAAGCCTGATAAGCAGAAACTTGTTGACTTTCAAATAATTTAGTGTGCGCAAAGTCTCCTATGCCCAAATTGCCATTTTCAAAGTCTTCACGAGTTAGTGATCCTGCTCCTTGATATGCTGCAGCCGCCTCACCAAGCGTTTTTAAAGCAACAAGGTTGTTGGTGATTTTAATGAATAATCTAGCGATTTCTAATTTTACTTGATCGTATGCAATGTCTTTAGCAATAACAGCCTGGTCTGCAGCCATTTTTTTACGCTTCACAGCAGCAGTCAAATCTAAGATATCCTCAACTGGGAGAGCCAAATTGACACCAATATTCCAATATGATTGTTCTGTTCCTTGATACTGATATATCATGTGATTGTAAGAGGTAGAGTTATTACCCCAAATATCACCTTTACCCCAGCTATAGCTGGCATGAGCCGTCAAGTATGAGAAAATGTGACGTCTCTGCTGGGCAACTTCTGCTTGCGCGATCTCACGAGCCTTCTCCAATGTCATAATCCGAGGAGTGGACTTGGCATTCTCAAAAAGGATGGCCAATGGAGGCAAATGGAACTCGGAGAAATTGATTTCCTTATCCTTACTGGAATCAAAGAAGCCGGCAGCAATACCGCTCTCGTCGAATTGGGCGAAAGCTGTTGAGCCGATTCCTGACGCTACAACGATGAATAGCAGTCTTTTTAACTTGTTCATATTAATTAATGGTCTATATGGTTCTTTATACGTTTTCTTTCTGGATGAATGCAGTCAGCGTGCGGAAGATAATCTTCATATCCAACGCGAAGTTGTAGGTCTGGCCGTAGGTGATATCCAGTTGCTTGCGTTCTTCGGCTGACATCATGCCGCCTTTTCCACGCTCTTCAACCTGCCAAAGGCCAGTAAGACCTGCAGGAGCCATGAAACGATC
>AUXO011732456.1_pt1 | contig 13714 bp, 13 predicted proteins | sample 768731 | NCBI WGS metagenome assembly AUXO01 (sample SAMN02715735, study PRJNA202380) | gut metagenome | biome: sheep rumen | host: Ovis aries | place: New Zealand: Palmerston North
GGCGAATTGGTGCTAGTATCACACTAGCCAACCCCTTTTTATTCTTTTTTCCGGACTGTCATCAGGGGGTGGCAGTCCTAATTTTTTGAAATTTAAAAGAGACATAAGTCTCTTTTTTATTATTCTTTGGTTTCTAAATTTTTGAAATATTCATACCTATTCATCGCATCATGAAGATTCTTTTCATATAATTGTTGATACTCTTCTTCATTTTTGAATTCTAAGTTTTTATATCTTAGTTCTCTTCTAAATACAGAATCATAACTATCAAAGTCAGGTTCTTTAGAATCTATTGTTAATTTGTCTTCTTCGGGATTATATCTCATTAATAAATTGTATCCAACATCTACTAACATTTTTTGCTCATCAATTGAATTAGTAAGTCCTCCAAATATTCCTTGTTCAATACATGGACTATATGCGATTATTAATGAAGGGCCATCATGATTATAAGCTTCTTTTAATGTTTTTAGTGTTTGCATTGGATTTGCACCCATTGAAATACTTCCAACATATACATTTGGTATAGACATCGCTATTCTAAATAAATCTTTCTTACTTTCAAACTTGCCAGATGAAGCAAATTCAGCAACGCCACCCACTCTAGTTGATTTTGATTTTTGTCCACCAGTATTTGAATATACCTCTGTATCAAGAACCATTACATTGATATTTTCATTACTATGAAGAACATGATCAAGTCCTCCATATCCTATATCATATGCCCATCCATCTCCGCCTAGTATCCATACCTTTCTTGAAGGAATATAGTCAATTAAGTCTCTTATTTCATCTGGAATATTGCTTTTTTCAAGTTTATTCTTAATTGCAATTGTCAAGTCATCATCTTCCATATTGTCTATCCATTCTTTAAACGTCGCTTTTATTTCTTCAGATACAGTATCTTTATATTTATACATTAATTTTTTAATTCTTTCACGTGTATTTTTATATGACATATGAATTCCAAAACCAAACTCAGCATTATCTTCAAATAATGAATTCATCCATGGAATTTTATATGGAGTAAGTGGCAAAGATCCACCATAAATAGATGAACATCCAGTAGCATTAGCTATTACCATATTTTTTCCATATAATTCAGTTAATATTTTAATGTATCCAGCTTCCCCACATCCTGCACAAGCACCACTAAATTCAAAATATGGCTTTTCAAATCCGATTCCTTTGATTGTGAATTTATTAAACGGTGTAGTATTTTCTTGATGCTCATATAATATTTCACTTATTTTATTATGTCTTTCACTATATGGACCCATCTCTAACGCTTTTTCTTGATTTTTACCAGGACATACAGATGAACACAATCCACATCCAGTACAATTAGCTTCGCTTACAGATATATAGAAGTTCTTATTTTCTTCTCCCATACTTTCTATTGTTTCACTCTTATCTATTCCAGCCATTAAAAGTTCATTATCAGTTATAGAGAATGGTCTAATACATGCATGAGGACATACGAATGAACATTGATTACATTGTGTACAATTTTCTTTTATCCATTTTGGAACACTAGGAGCTATTTTTCTCTTATCACTTGCCGCTGTTCCTCCATCAAAAGTACCATCTTTATGATCAATAAAATCAGATACTTTTAATTTATCTCCTCTTAATTTTAATATTTCTTCAGTTATATCTGTATTTTTAGTTTCTTCTTTTGATAATTTAAATATTCTATTGTCTACTTCTTCTAAATATTTTAGTGCTTCATCTATTGCATTAATATTATTTTCAACAATTGTTGCTCCTTTACTTTCATAAGTCTTAGCTATTAATTTTTTAAACTCATCTATTTCTCTTGTTGAATATCCATTTAATTTAAGCATATATAAACACATTATATTGTTTATTTTTCCTTTTAAACTATATTTATCATTTAATTCATCTAATGAGGCAATATATACTTTAATATTCTTATCAAGTATCTCTTTTTTATTTTCATTACTAATTAAATCATTTAATTCTTCATCATTTTTATTACTTGATATTAATAGTATTCCATTTTCTTTTATATTTTTTAAACAATAATATTTATTTAAATATATGTCTTTAGATACAACTATAAAATCAGGATTAGTTAAAAAGTAAGGTGCATTTATTCTTGAAGGACCTACTCTTAAATGAGATATAGTTACTCCACCACTTTTCTTAGAGTCATATTCAAAATATCCTTGAACATAATTAGTATCTATTCCACCTAATACTTTCATAAAGTTTTTAGATGCACCAACCATACCATCTGAACCAAATCCATATACTTTAATTTCTCTGTAATCAGGTTCATAGTCTATTTCTTTTGGTTCTAAACTTAAATGAGTTACATCATCATCAATTCCAATTGTAAAATTATTCTTAGTATCATAACTAAATAAGTTTTCAAATACAGCATTTATATCTTTTAATGGAACATCCTTAGAAGAAAGTCCATAGCGTCCACCATATATATTAATGTTTTTATCTTTTAATGCAGCAACTACATCTAAATACAATGGCTCCCCTACACTTCCGGATTCTTTAGTTCTATCTAAAACAGCAATTTTATTAACTGTAGTCGGAATAACATTAGTTAAATATTCCTTACTAAATGGTCTATATAAATGTACTTCTACAAGTCCAACATGTTTACCTTGTTTATTTAAAAGATCTACTACTGTTTTAATGGTTTCACAAACACTGCCCATCGCAATAATTACATATGTTGCATTTTTATCTCCATAATAATTAAATGGTTTATAATCACATTCACTTAATTTATTTAATTTCTTCATTAATTTGTCTACTATATTAGGGACCTCATTATAATATTTATTTCTTACTTCAGTATTTTGAAAATAAACATCTGCTGTTTGAGAAGTTCCACGTGTAATGCATTTTCCTATATTTAATGCTCTTTTCTTAAAATCATTTATTTTATCATAATTTATTAATTGCTTAACTTCTTCTTCATCTAACAATGATACTTTAGATAGTTCATGACTTGTTCTAAATCCATCAAAGAAATGTAAGAATGGTAAAGAACTCTCTATAGCAGATAAATGAGCAATAATACTCATATAATATGCGTCTGTCACAGAAGATGATGCCAACATACAGAATCCGGTACTGCGAGTTGCATATACATCTTGATGGTCTCCAAATATTGAAAGAGCATGAGTTGCTAAACTTCTCGCCGCGACATGAATAACACCAGGTAACATTTCTCCTGCAATTTTATACATTGTTGGAATCATTAAAAGTAGTCCTTGTGATGCAGTAAATGTTGTACTTAAACTTCCTGCTTGTAAAGAACCATGCATCAAGGCAGATGCACCCGCTTCACTTTGCATTTCAACTACTTTTACTCTGTCATCAAAAAGATTTCTCTTGTCTGCGCTTGACCATTTATCAACTAAACTTGCCATAGGGCTAGCTGGAGTAATTGGATAAATGCCACAAACTTCACTAAATAAATATGCTCCTTTAGCACATGCCTCATTTCCATCAATTATATAATTTTTTTTCATATTCTTCACCATTATTAATTATATTACATTTTTGTAAATAAAAAAAGAATATAATATTCTTTAATATATTTTTATATTAGATGATAATTTCATCAATTCATTATTCTCACAAGTTATATTTAATCCTTCAATATTTATTCCTTTATTTTTATAATATATTTTCTCTTCATTAGATAAATTAGTAGTATAAGCATTTATTAAACTCAAACTATCTTTTGCATAATATTTTTTAGAATCAATAATATAACTATTAATTTTTATGTTATATCCCAGCAGTAAATCTTCTATATCATATGAATTAATATTGTCTTTAAAATAAATAGCAAAATTATTCTCATCATGTATATTAACTGTATCATATAGTACTATTTTTTCATTATTAGAATCTACTATATTTAAATCATAAACAAAAAAAGATAAAAATATTAATAATAATTTATATATACTTTTAATAAATATCACCATTAATATTGTTTACTTTTTTGATTAAATATTATTACCAATAAATGGTAAAATAAAAAACAGATAAATCTGTTTTTATTTTTTTCTACTTTTCTTTACTTCAACTAACTTTTTTTCTTCTTTAACAGGCTCAGGACTAGTTGGTTTATTATTCATTGCATCTAATACTTTTTTTGTATTTTTACATTGAACAAAAATAATAACTGCTGTACAAAGAACTGTAACAATAATACCAATTATAGATGCTATTGAAGAACCACCTGATGCAGCTTTTTTAGCAGCTTTTTCAGCTTTCTCTATTTCTTCAAATACATCATAACTATTATCATCATATTGGTTTTTAATAGCTGTTTTAATGTCTTCATCCCAATCAGAAATATATCCTGGGAATACTTTTTCTCCTATTACAATATAAGGAACTCCACCAGCTGCTTGTCCTGTAGTAGAAGCAACCTTTTGCATTAATTCATTATTCTTAGAATCATTCCATACTTCAAATGAAACTAATTTAAAATATTTACCATAATCTTTAGAAATACTATTTAAGAATGTAATGAAATTTCTACAATATCCACATCCTTGACCTCTAAATAAATAAACGATTGCTTGTTTACTTGTTTCCTTATAGTCAGTATTTTCTAATTTCATGTTCTCTGCTTCTAAAGTTTCCTTTAAGTTTTTAGTATCATATCCATCATAATATGTTTTAGCTAGTGATTTTACTGGAAATAACATTATTAATGATACTAATAAAATGATTAATATATTTTTAGTTTTCATAACTACTCCTTTCAATATACTATTTTAAAGTATATATTTAAAAATTTCAATAAATTATTGTTTTTTATGAGATTTAATAAAATCTACGGTATCAAAATTCTTAACAAAATCAAAGAATTTATTATTATACTTATCTAAAATATAATAAATTAATTTAGTGATATAGAATGCAATTATTGATGCAATTAATCCTACAATTAATCCTCCTAAAATATCAGATGGATAATGTACCATCAAATAATTTCTAGATATTCCCATTAATGCAATAAATAAGAATACCCAATACTTTTTATTACTCTTAGATAAGAAAAATATACTCATTAATGCACCTGTTATTGCAGTTGTATGTCCACTTGGAAATGAAAAATCATCTTCCATTACACTTCCGGCATATTTCCACCATTCTTTATATTCTAATATTTCACTCATAAATGGTCTTGACCTAGCAACCCAATCTTTAATAATAAAGTTTGTAATTATCGCACCGCATCCTATAGCTCCAAACATACAAATGCCAACTTTTCTTGTTTTTTTAAACAACATCAAAAATATTGAAAGACCAATCAAGAATATGCCATGGTCTCCAAACAAACTAATTAGTCTAAAAAACCAATTAACATATCCTGATGTTAATACTGCAAGGCTATGTAGAAAGCTTAATATTGCATGGTCATAACCTGCAAAAAAACTGTTTAACCAATCTGCTATTACTGTTAATATCATAATAATCTCCTAACTAATTTCCAAATAGTCCATCTATAATTGAACTATAATCGTAATTTTTAACACCATCTATTTTAGTACTAATACCATTTCTAAAATTATCATATGGATCTAAATAATTACGTTTTAGATATCTATATCCAAGATAAACAAGAACTATTATTGTAATATAAGCAGCAAGTTTAAGACCTATTTTAATCCATTTAATTCTTTGCCTTCTCTTTTCAATTCTTTCTAATTTGTCTACTTTTTCTTCAAGCATACTTATTTTTTCTTCAAGACTTTTTTGTTCCAAAATATCACCCTCTATCCAAATAAATAATATCAAAATTATTAATTCTTTTCAATTAAAAAAATTAAACTAACTGTTTAATTTTTCTTTCCCTTTATGATATAGTTATTTATTTAAATAATTTATTAACAACAAATATAACTATACAAGCACCAACTACTGAAACAACAATAGTTCCTAGATATCCAGCAAAACTTATTCCTAATAAATCAAATACTAATCCACCAACGAATCCACCAACAACTCCTAGGATAATGTTTCTAAGTAAACTACGTTTTGATTTCATAATTACGCCAGCAAGCCATCCTGAAATTGCTCCAATAATAATGGCAATAAGTAAATCTACTAACATCTTTGTACCTCCTTACTTAATAAATTTTATTTTCAATAATAAATATTATTACTCATTATTTGTTATTATTTTTTTCTATTTGATTATTATAAACTCCAGATAAATTATCATAATATTCTTTATTTAACTCATCCTTTTTTATATAGTCACTTATATCATCAATGTCTTTTTTTAATTCTTCTTCTATGGTATTAAGTACTGCATTAGAAGAATTAAATTCATCTAATAATGTTTTAAATGATTCGAAGAAATACTCATCATATAAATCATTATTTATCATATAACTACACATCGCAACAGTAATATAAAATTCTTCAGTTGAATTTTCAAATCTACTACTATCTAAATGCTCATCAATTATATGATCATTTGCATCTATGATACTATCCATATCTATACTACCAATATGTTCATAATATCCATATATTTCTTTTTTTATTTCACTATATTTCATATTACTCCTATCTACTATTATACTTTATATTATTTAAATCTAGGAATTTAATTATTTCTTTTGATGATATACCTACTCCTAAATTAATAAATGGTGTATAAGTTATTTTTTTATTTTCAATTCCTCTTTTAACAACTTTATCTATATCAAAATTTAAATCTAAATGTTTTGTCATGGATTGAATTCCATAAACTAGTCCTTCTGGTGAAAAAATTGGTCCTCCACTTTGTCCCCTTAATCCAGGAGTACTTGTTTCAAACATAGTTACTTGTTTTTTCTCATCAACTATTTGTCTAGTAACAATACCATCCATTGGAAATAATGGAAATGATGATATTATTTCATTTTTCATGACAATATTTTCATTTTCTTTTGAATATTCAAAATAACTATATTCAGGAAAAGCAAACCCGAGTTTGCACACACTTTGTCCTTGAAGTGGCAATTCTTTTGCAAATGTTGGATAGTTATCACATTTTAAATTAGCACCTTTGAACTTAATAATAGCCAAATCCAAATAATCATGTAATTTAATTTCAATATTAACTGTATCACCAACTTTAAATGGAAGATTTATATTTGTAAGAACTGGTGTATCTTTTTCTAGATGGTATTTTTTTTCTAATTCTTTTAATTCTTCTTTAGTTTTACAATTATTAATTTCATTTATTAAACTGGAATATATTTCCCCAAGTTTATTATTATTAATAAATTCCATTGCAATATGTTTACAAGTTAGTATATCTCCCTCATCATTTAGAATAATCATAGTCCCAATAGCATGTTCTATTTCATCAGAACCATAATATTTAATACCTTCGACAAATGGAATTAAATATTTTGAATTTGCTTTAATACTTTTTTTATACATGTTAACGCACCATTACATCTTGATCTTCTAGCACTGGTTCTTCATCATAAAGCATCCTACTTATTTCACTCATATCTATTTGAGGGACTTGTTCTTCTTCCTTTATATCTATAATAGCTGGATTATTCAATGTATCAACAAATTTATCATTTTTAGGCATAATAGAACTTTCATCTAATTTTGGTAATTCTCCATCCACTAACGGGTTTGTTAAATGAGTGCCATTTTTTCCTTTGTCTTCTTGTTTTTCCTCTTCATCTTCTTTTTGCCCTTTTTCTGATTCAGTTTCTTCAGCCTTCTCTTCTTGTTTTTCTTCTTCAACAACAGCTTTTTCTACTTCTTTATCAAGTTCAGCTTTTTCTTCACCATTTCCAGTAGAATCTGTTGTTTTTTCCATTTCTTCTAAATTATTATTTAAACTATCTAATTTTCCTATCAATTCATTATTATCTTCAGATATTATTTCATAAGCAGTCACATCATCGCTAGATAATTTGAAATCACTTAAATCAGATGCCTGAATATATCTTTCATCAGTTGTTTTAATTGTGTATTTATGTCCATCTTCTTGTTTAATATATTTAAATTTTAAATTATCTTCGCTATTACTAGTTGCTGCTTTTTTATCACTATGAGCAAAGCTACATATATCAAAATATTTTTGCAAATCCTCAGGTAAATCATAATAATAATTTTTAGCGACATCATAATTTGAAACTAAATCGTTTAGTTTTCCAAATAGTTCTGTATTCTCTTTAGAATTAATTACATCTGTTATACTAAATGCAGATTCTTTTTCATTTAATTTTTCAAATGAGAATTCATAACCCTCTAATCTTAAAAGGGCCACTATTGCATAAATTAATTCTAAATTCTTTTCATTAAACATGAGTGAAACATAAGGAAATCCTTTTTCATTTGTTGAATCCTTATACGAAGGATTAAAGTCAATCCCTTTACTCATACATGTCGCCATAAATTGCGATAATTCATTATTTTCACTTGCAACATCTTGAATATGATTGCTACTATAAATATCATCATAGTTCATCTATCTTCACCTATATTAATTATATCATTATCACATAATTATAATCAAATAAAAAACCACATTTTGTGGTTATTTTTTTAATTATTTAACTGTACAAGTATAACTTGCACTTTCCATACTCTTCTTAGCATTTTCTAAAGTGGTCATACTGTCTTGTACTCCATCAGATAGTTTGCTAATTTCAATATCTGTTCTTACAAATAGTTTTTTATTAACTATCTCTTGTCTACAGTTATTAAATGCATCTCCATATTGAGTTAATGATGTTTTTAAAGTGTTGCAAAAATCTTGTTTTCCTACTGCTTCAATTTGAATATCATTATATTGCGATAAATCAAGTTCATATACTAAATTCATACCAGTTGGTTTATCATTAACATATAAAAAACCAGTACTAACTTTCATGGTATTTTCACTACGTTCACATGTTAATGTTTGTTTTTTATAAAAGCATCCACTTAATATTAAAAGACATACAAATACAAAAGAAACCATTAAATACTTTTTCATAATTTCACTCCTCATTACTTATTATAGCAAACTATTAACTAATTGCAAATAACTATGTTATAATAATATAAGGAGCGAGCATATGAAAAAAATATACTTAATTATTTTTTTGATTTTTTTATCGTTAATACCTCAAAACATTAATGCTTTAACTGAGAATGAAGCCAGAAAAGCAATTACCGATTACGCTTATTATGTATATAACAATAAGAAAGATGAAATAACTTATGTTTCACCTAAAGAGGTTCAACAAGAAAGAATATTTTTGGGATATACTACATCAAATAATAAATATGCAATGGATTGTAATGCCTTTGCAGGCTTTATTGTATATAATGCTTTTCAAATAAAAGCAAATTCAAAAGGTGGAATAGATCAGCCTGCTAAAGGAGATGGATTATTAACTAGTTCAGGTAGAGCTGCATTAAATGGAAATGATGGTTGGTCTACACATAGTTCCCTTTATAATTCTAAAAGTTATCCATTAAAAGTGGGAGAGGCAGTACAAAGTGCTGTTAGTAGAATAGATTTGCAAAGCAAGTTAAAACCAGGAGATTTAATTGGAATAGTAGGATTTGGTGCTAGCTCATATAGCAGTCAAGAAGAGTCAAATAAGTCAACTCATATAATGGTATATGTTGGTGATGGAAAATATATACACAATAGATCTAGTGGAGTTTCATTAGACTCAATTACTTCAATTTCATATGGCAATAGAGTTGGTTCAAAATTTCCAGATGTTAAAGGAAATATGGGACCACACGGAGCAATAACTGTATTAACACTTGTTAATTATGAATCATTATCCTCAGATATTTTAGAAGGATATAGATTTCCAGATGGAAATGGAAAATTAGTTATTACAAAAAAGCAATCTGTAGAAAAACCTAGTAATGATAACCCTAGTAGTAGTTCATCTACACCTGGCCACTGGGAGCATGTTGCAGAAAGACTACATTTCTGTGAACGTGAAGATACAGCAAAAATTGTAAGATTATTCTTTTTGCTTATTGAAATAGTAAGAGTTGCAGTTCCAATAATGTTAATTATTTCATTAATGCTTACAATCACAAGAGCTGTAATAAATGCAAATGAATTTGATAAAATAAAAAAAGAAGTCGTAGTTAAAGTTGTTGCAGCTATATTAATATTTTTAGTACCCACATTTGTATCATTAATTACCAATATTGCAGGTTTTGAAGTGTCATTTGCTGAATGTAGAGAGATGGCGAAAAGTCCTAAAAAAGTAGATGTGTGGGTTGATGGTGAAGAAGAAACCACAACTGTAGAAGATGAAGAATTAAAAGTAGATCAAAAAGGAATATATATTGTTTTATCATCAAAAAATGTTACTGGATACTATTTTTCAAATAAAAAAGAAACTTTAACTATTGATAGTAATTTATGGATTGCTTCTAATAAAGATAAAATTGATTTTATTCTACTTCCTGGAACTCATTATATGTATGTAAAAACATCTAATGGAAAAATATTTGAGAAAAGTGTTAATATTAAATCAAGTGATATTATAGTAACTAATGATGTTAAAGATATAAAATTATTAACAACTAGTTTAGATGCTTTCTTAAAAGAAAAAGGTTCTTCTATTGATGAATTTAATGATGCTATAGCAAGAAGTGTTTATATAGCTGGTGGCCAAACTAAAGCAGGTGCCTCTGCTGCATCTTTAGCATTAACTCAAATATTATATATTAAATATAAAGTTAAAATTCCTTATGGAAGTTCTCGTGGTAATCACGTTGCCATAGGGGTACCTCCAGTTTGGGGTTCACCAGAAGTTACTAGTCTTGAAAAAAAAGGTAACTTCTTAAATCAAGGAATTCACTGTGGTGGATTTGTAGCATGGTCTTATGCCCAAGCAAACTTTGATATGAATTCCGGAATTGGTTCTTCTGCAACATTATGTAGATGGAGATATGCATCTATTAAAAGAATTAGTTCAAATGATAAAGGAGAAGTTGGTGATGCATTAACATATGCTACTGCGTGTGAACAAAGTTCTCATGTTTCAATAATAAATGCAATTGATAATCAAGGATATTATTTGACAGAATCAAATGCTGTAACTAAAACAATTGATGATGTAAGAACTTTATTAAATAATATTGGTATAGTTACTACTTATGATAAATTTGGAGATAGATGGCGTTCTTATTTAAATATGGATTTAACAGTTGGTTATAGAAAAAAGAATACACCATTAGAAAAAGGATTTTAAAAATCCTTTTTATTTTCTTCCTCTTCTCTTATTTTTAATGTCTTTTCTAACTTTTTTCATTATTGATTTTATTGTTTCAAAATAATCTGATGTGGGAGTCTTATTAGTTCTATTTAACATTAAAAACAAATAATTTAATTTAACATATTCAGAATAATAATTGTCTTCTAAATAATGTAATAATTCATGAGATTTTCTAGTAAGCAGTGCATAATTGCTTATATCATCTATCCCACCTTTTTCTTTTTTTACAATATGATGACGTGTTAAATCTGAAAGACTGCCAATAGCATCTCCCATCCAGTCAATATCAAATGTATTATAAATTTTCATCATTATACTTATATCATCATTCATATATTAATTATATCACATTATTTATTTTCTTTTTTTAATATAACTATAATAGTAATAATTACAATTAATAAAATAGTACAAATAGTTCCAATTATTAAGTACTTATCTCCTATATTTAATATTTTATTATTAGTAGCTGCATCTTTTTTATCTTCTTCAGTTAATATTCCAAATCTTTCATAAACACTTTTGATTTCTTCTTCAGTTAAATTACCTTTACTATGATAAATTTCATTGTCATCATTAATTACAAACCAATATGGACCATTATATGAGTCTAAATCAAAATCCTTATCTAATAATTCTTTTATTAATTTTTTATCTATATCATTTAAATCTTCGTAATTATAATAGTTTCTTTTTATAATATAGTTATCACTTGTATGTGCTTCAAATATACGTTCTAATAATTCACTACTCTCTTTATTACCAATAATCATTACATTTTTTGCAAATGATCTTGAATCCCATTCATGATATATAGTTGCCTTTTCTAATTCATTTTTAAATGTATACTTATAGTTTTTACCATTTTCATAAGTGACTGTTATTTGATTACTGTCTTCGAAATCTATATACCTATCTGTACCTATATTTGTTATTTTACATCTTGAATAGCATGCTGCATTAATAAAATCTAAAGAATCTGATAATGAGTAATATGGTAATTCATAATCATATTTACCATCTTTTAAATCAACTATATTCTCTCCGCCCTTGCCTAATCCTTCTGATTCGGTTTTAAACATTAGAAATCTTAATTTATTATTAGAATTTTTAGATATTACTGTAACTGGTAAACTTTCCACTACAAGTTTTTCTTCATAATCTTCATCTTCTTCATCATAATAGTCAGTCTCTTCATCTTCTTTTTCCAACATAAAACCTGTATCAATCATATATGTTCCTTCAAGATTGTTATCTACTTTTACTTTAATATTTTCAATAATTGGAACATTTATTTTTCCATTATACATGCCATCATCTTCATCAGCAGTTTCTTTGACTTCATTAACATACACCCTAGAGAAAAGATAATATGTTTTTTCATCTTTATCTGTATAATAATCAAATCTATATTTATCAAAATTATAATTATTATTTACAAACTTAATGTCATCAAAATTCGCAGTAAATCCAGCTGGAAAAGCTATATAAAATGTCATTAATTCATTTTCTTCACTATCATCTTTTATTAAGCTTTCATCCCACAAGGTATCAAATCCTGCTTTTAAATATAATGTGTCTCCTTTAACTACAGTAGTATAATTGCTTTCTATAAGGAATGCATTAGAATCAGCTTTAACTTTACCAGCAATAAACAATAAACCAATTAATAAAATAGTTAATAATTTTTTTCTCATAAGAAACTCCTTCTTTATTTAAATACATTATAACATAAAAAAAAGAAAACCGATGTTTTCTTTTTAATTATTTTTAATATATGTAAATGATAATTTAATTAATCCTAATACACTAATTATTAACATAGTTATATATACAATTATATTATCACCTGTAGGTGGATTATCATCACCCTCACCGAAATGGGTATTCTTAACTTCAAATCCTATATACATATTACCTGTGATTTCAGTATAGTATTTATCAACTTCGATTTCATTGATTGTATAAACTATCTCTTTTCCATCTTTATATACATCTAAATCTTTAAATGTATGAGACCATCCTGTTTTTTCACTTAATAACACTGAATCAATTTCTACTCCATCAGCTTTAAGAATAACAGTTACAGTTTTAGGTCTTAATTTTTCATAGTCTTCTTTATCATCCCAAATTTTAATAACAGAAACTTCTCTCTTTTCAGGAGTATGTGTATTTGTAATAGTAAATCCTACTACCTCAGTATTATATCCTTCAACTTCAGTTTCATTAATAGTATAAACAATCTTTGTTCCATCTTTATATACATCTAAATTTTTAAATATATGTTTCCATTCATTTTTTGCATTTAATATAACTGAATCAATTTCCACATCATCTGCATAAAGAATAACTTTTATATCATCTGGTCTTATTCCATCTTGATTATTATTATCATCCCATATTTTTTCAACTGGAATATCTTTCTTTTCTGG
>AUXO012501898.1_pt1 | contig 13711 bp, 9 predicted proteins | sample 768731 | NCBI WGS metagenome assembly AUXO01 (sample SAMN02715735, study PRJNA202380) | gut metagenome | biome: sheep rumen | host: Ovis aries | place: New Zealand: Palmerston North
CTTGCTGCTTCAATGAGTGATTTTGCAGCATCAATAAATGAGCCACCATTTTGTAAAATCCAATTTTCTATTCCAACTCCACCTAATCCCCCTTGTGGTACTTCACCACGATCAGGCTTGTAGGCTTCAGCTTCTTTTAAGACTTTTTTTGCAAGAAGAATATTAGCCACTACGTATTTATATTTTTCTGGATCTATTTTTTTTATTGTTTCTAGTCTATCTTGCAATGACATATCAGTTGAATAAGTAACTTTATCCGTTTTTTTATCAAATGTTATATCTATATCAACAAATGTTTTCTCATCAATTTGGACACCTTTTAATCTAAAATCACCTATGCCTGTTATCTCAGAAGAGTTTTCCTTTCCTAATTTTTTTAAAATTGTTTGTTTTAACTCTTGTAATTTGGCAGGATTTTTTAGTATTGCTTTGTCCAGCCTCATCATAAAGTCAAAATCCCCATCTCCTGGTTTATTGGTCCCTCTTCCAGTCGAACCGGTATCTATTAATTCTACAAAACCTTCTGTTAAATCACCATCAATATCGGTTTTTAATTGTAAACCTAGCTTTTCAAGGGATTCTTTTATTATTTTATTTATTTTTGTTCTTTTAATTTCGGTTTCATAATTGCTTTGTTCTATTTGTGATGCCAATTTTATCGTTTCTTCAGTTATTAAGTTTTCGGAAAATTTATAATCATTTTTACCATAATATGAAAGTCCATTCATTTTTTCTCTTAATTTATCATAATCTTCTGGCGTAAATATAATTTTTCCTTCTTTATTAGCTACTGGAATATAAAAGCCATTTATTGCAATTTCAAGGCCTACTCTTGGGTCATAATTATCCATGACAATATAGTTTATTTCGCTAGAAGCAAAACCTGTTCTAATTCCATAGTGATCTTGTCCTACTGTGCCAGTATAAAATACTTCAATTTTAGAGGCATCTCTTTGGGCATCAAATGTGCCGCTTTCAGTTCTTGTGGTTTGAAATCTATCGTCATTTTTTAGTACAAACCAAATCGGTCCATAATTTGCAGATGCGGTTGCGCTAATTTTTTCACTTGTCGTTCCGTCTGTTAATATCATTGATATATCTGTATCAAGAGGAGTTAAATCGCTTCTTGCACTTGCCCCAAGAAACTCTTTTGCAACACTACCATTTTGTAAAATGTTCCCTAAATATTCAATTTTTCCAATTCCCTTAATGAAATCTCCTTGCTGTAATATCATATCAGTTTGAGCAGCTATTCTATTTCTTGAATCAGCTGTCTTTATTTTTTGTTCAATATATGATTTGGCTTGTTCTAATGAATCAATTCCTGCATAATGGCAAAACATCGAAACTGTTCTATCAGCTAAATTATAGTCTAAAGTACCATTGGGTGATAGTTTTTTTGATAATTCTAGTATATCGTTTATAACGTTTCCAGAAAGTTTGTATCCTTGTTTTTCTCTTCTTCCTTGCATGGTGTTATTGTATAACGTGGCTAAATGACTACAAAAAGTTGTTAATTCTCTAATTTCAGTTTTACCAAGTGAATCAAATTGAATTTGTCCTAGTCTTATACTTTCATATAAATTAGAACCAATTTCTATATTTCTTAAATATGCATTAACAGATCTATTATTAGAGCCAAATGAAGCTTTTATTAGGTCTGAAAATACTGTAATTTTTCTTCCCATAGTCGATGGCTTTTTAAGAATTGGCGAAATAGTTGATTGATTGAAGTCAAATCCTTTAAATTCTGGATGAAGTATTTCAAAGCATGAATATATTTTACCAACTGTTGGTAAATTGTTTTTTATAAATATTTCTTCTACTTTGTCCAAGCTTTCTAATGGATTATTAGTTTCTAATATTTGGATAGCTATTTCTTTTCTGAATGTGAATATTTCACTTGAATTAGATAGTGATAATCTCGATAACACTTCTTCTATATATTCTGTTTTTCCTAAATCTATGTTGTTTTTATGCCTTAAAATATATTCTTTGAATATATCTTTCATCAATGAATCATTTAAATTTTTGTATTTAAAAGTTATTTCATGAACAATTTCTACATTATTACTATCAAATAAAGGTAAAATCCATTCATAATCTGTGTTATTTTTTATATAATATAGCATCGCTTGATTAATTATACTTGCTGGATTTTTATCAGGAATAATTTTATTAATTGCTTCTTGTTTTAACTTTTGCTCGACTTCTTTTGGGCTTTCTTGTTCAATTTCCGGATACATTGGTTCATGCTCAAAGTATCCAATTTGATACATGTAATCTAGTCTGTCATTAACATTCTCATTAATTATCTTAGAAATATCGGAAAAATAAAATTCTAATATTTCATCGTACTTAGCTGGAACTTTATCAATATAATTAATGACATTATTAAATAATATATTTATAATTTCCACTCGGCCTTGCTGCCTGTAATCAATAGACCGCATTCCTACTTGCATATCTTTATTTCTCAAAACTTGATTATATTGTCTTAACTGTTCTATCGATAAATGCCCTTCGTAATAGTCTTTCAACACGCTTTCTGGAAGTTCACCTTCTTGAATAAAAATATGGGGATAGTTTTTTTTCGTTTCTCTTGATAATTTTGTGATTAGTTCCATAGTAATTGGTGATTCTTTTTTACTTAAGAGTGACTTAAATACTAGTTTTTTAAGTAAAATTTGTTTTATTTCTTCATAAGATTTTGTTTTATCAAGTTCTTTTAAATAATCGTAGTTTCCATCGTACCCCATGATTTTTACTAAAAATGTAATAAAATCTTGTTCTTCATCAATTAGCATAAGAGTGTTTTGCACGCCTATTTTTTTTATCAAATCAGCTAATGGATTATTCCGCGTAAAGGCATAATAAGAATTATCAAATGAATGTTCATTTATAGATTTTTTCAACGCTGGATATTCAATTAAATCTCGGAGTGTTAATTGATTGTTATAATATTTATTTTTAATTTCCTCTGGTAATGATTTGTCTGGAAAATATTCTGGGTGGTTTTTTTTAAATTCTTCATCTATTTTTTTTCTTTCACGTTCTAATGTCTCTATTCCTCTTACATTACAACCATATAATTTGATACTATCGAAACTTATTTCTGATAAAACTGAAAAGTCTATATTGGCATGAGTTTTAGATAAATCTAATTCTCCTTCAGAAAACAATATCATTCCTTCCCACTCTTCAAATGGAATTAAGCTTAAATCGCTATTTAATAAAATGTTTAAAAGTTTAGTATATTCTTTTTGCGCTTCTTGCCACATTTCATCGTTACTATCTTGATTGCTTATTCTTTCAAGTTCGGCTTCTGATTGCTTTACTATGTCAATCATTTGCTGCTTTATTTTTCTAAACTCTTCTAAAGTCATGTTTCTCACCTCATGCCAGCATTTTTTCTACATTAATTATATAATATGTTGTTAGTTAATTCAAATAAATGCTTAATATTTGACTTTTATTTTACATAAAAATAGCGTGATTATTCTACGCTATTTATTTTGGCTTACTGATATATAATTAAATAAGTTATTAAGTGATTCATCAACTGATTTTGTAAAGACAAATATGCCTTCTAGGAAGTCTTTTTCGGATATTGGAATATTATTTAGATCGGCAAGTTCTTTATTTAATAATAATTCATGATTTATGCCTAATTTTTGATTCATTAAAATTATATTTGATAAGATTTTTTTTTGACCTTCTATTATTTCTTTTTTCATTGTATCTGTATCTAATTTTGTAAAGGCTTCTACCATATTATCAAATTTATTTTGGATATCATTATTCATAATATTTCCTTTCTTTCATGTATTATAAGAGTATTTTAAAAAACATAAATACAAATATGCCTGTAATTAGACCACTTAAGAATGTAACTACTCCAATATAGGCAAGTCCACTTTCAGCCGGCTTTGTTGGTTTTGGCATTTCTCCTAATTTTAATACTTTTTCTGATGTTTTACTATTTTCTGATGTTTTTTTTATGTTTTCATATGTTTCTAGTATTTCTTCGAACATTTTTCTTGCTTCTGGAGATAATTTATTTAACTCTTCTTCATTATTTTTATATGTTTCTATAATTTGTTTTTCTTCTTCGGTTAGCTCTTCTCCGTTAAATAATTTTTGGTAGATTTGGATTAACTGTTCTTCTTTTGCTTGTCTATCTACTTCATTTTGAATTTTTTTGTTTTCTTCTGGTTTAGCAGTTAGGTTTTCTTGATTATCAATTTGTTTTTCTTTTCCAAAAGTAATAGATAGTGTTCCATCTTCATTTTTTATGGCAAATATAGGAACTGTTTGTCCGTTTCCTAATTTAACAATCCAACCGCCATCGATAAAATTACTGTCTGCTGGCTCTATGCCTTTTATTTCGGTATATCCATATTCGCTTTTTAAGTAATCAGCAATGTTTCGTTTATAATCTTCTAATTCGTTAACTCCAACTGTTTGATTTTGCTGGTAAGTGTGCTGGCTTTCTAAATCCATTATTCTAGCTATTTCATTATCTATTTCTTCTCTTGAATTCATTTTATCAAAATTTATGCTTTGAAGTACCACTTCATAAATGGTTGAGTTAGGGTCTGTGTTATTAAGGGTATAAGTAACACCGTCTTTTTCATATGTAATAACTGATTTAGATGGGCTAATTTCATATTCTCTTATACCGTTTTCAGCAAATAAAGTTCTTAAGTCGACGTCTATATTTTCTTCTACCATTTGCTCTTTTTTTTCTAGTTCTATTTTGCTGAATCTATCTGACAAATGTTTTAACATTGTTTTATATTCTTCGTTAGTTTCAAAGTTTACTTCTTTCAATACCACATTAAGCTGATGGACGTTTATACTGCCAACTCTATCTTTTATATCTTTTGTTACTTCATCTAAACTACTATATTCTCCGTTTTTTATTTTTTGATTTATTTCTTCTTCAATAATTTGAAGCATACCAGTTAGGGCATTTTGAATCATTTCGTTTTTATCTTTTAATTGTTTTTCATTTACTTTTTGTGGTTTTCCGTTTACATATTCAAATAAAGATAATTTGTTATCTTTAAAAACAAATATGTAGTTTCTTCCATTTATCATAACATTGTGTCTATTCATATACTCCACCTCTATTTTAATATTATCATATTTTAAATGAAAAAACTACCATTTAGGTAGTTATTTTTGGCATAAGTATTTAACAGTTCTAACCATCTGACTACTATATCCCATTTCATTATCATACCAAGCGACTATTTTAACTAAGTCACCTTTTTCAGTTTCTAAAACGTTTGTAAGAAGTCCATCAACTACAGCTCCGTGAGTGTCTCCTATAACATCACTTGAAACAATTGGGTCTTCAGTATAGCCTAAGGTTTCATTTTGATATTTTTTAAAGGTATTATTTATTTCTTCTTTGGTTACTTTTTGGTTTAGTTCTAAGCTTAGGTCTATAACTGATCCTGTTGTAACAGGAACTCTAAGCGCGCTGCCGTCTAGTTTACCGTCTAGCTGTGGAATTACTTTTCCTAAAGCACTAGCCGCTCCTGTTGATGATGGTATTATATTAGCTGCGGCAGCTCTTCCTCTTCTTGATTTTGCTCCTTTGGGGTGAGATAAATCTAAAATTGATTGGTCATTGGTATAGGCGTGGACGGTTGTCATATATCCTTTATTGATACCAAATTCTTTATTTAAAATGTTAACGACTGGAGCTAAGCAGTTTGTTGTACATGAAGCCGCACTTATAATATTATCGGTTTTATCTAATATGTTTTCATTAACCCCATAGACTATTGTTTTTAAATCGCCTTTTGCTGGGGCTGATATTATAACTTTTTTGGCGCCAGCTATTATATGGGCTTTGGCTTTTTCTTTATCTGTAAATTTTCCGGTACACTCATATACAGCATCGATTTCTAAATCTTTCCATGGAAGGTTACTAGGATTCATTTCTTTATATACTCTAATTTTTCTTCCTTTAACAATTATGTTTTCATCATCATACGTGATATCTTTTTCTAAATATTTACGATGTGAGGTGTCATATTTTAATAGGTATGCAAGCTGCTCAGGGTCAGTTAAATCATTTATTGCAACGACATTAAAGCTTGGGTCTTCTTCCATTATTCTAAAAACTAAACGTCCAATTCTTCCAAAGCCATTTATTGCTACATTAATCATATTATCATTCCTTTCTTAATATATTCCTTCGCCAATGAATTCTCTTATAATTGAATCTTTTGGTACTCCTTCACTTGAAATTGGAATAAACTGTCTTAATAAATTTATTAGTCTTATTGCTTCTGGATACACCTCACTATTTGGATTTATTCCATAAAGTAATGGTTCAGCATAAGTTCTTAAGACACCGATTTCATATCCTAGTGCGCTATTTATTACAGCGTCGGCATCATCTTGATATGGATAAATGTTTTCAAATGTTCCTCTATCGACGTTAGGCCACATCTTTAGAGTTTCTTCAGCAGATGTATTTCTTGTACGACTATCTCTTACTATTCTTCTTAGCTTTCTAATATCGGTAGTCCTGATTCTATTATGATTGTCTATTTTGAGGCAAGCTAGTGGCTCTATATATACTTTATATTTGTTTTTTCTTTCTATATCCATTGTTAATTTATCATTTAGGGCATGGGTTCCCTCTATTAATAGAATATCATTTTCTTCCATTTTTATATATTTGCCACTATATATTAATTTGCCGGTTGTAAAGTCATGGGTTGGTATTTCTGTTTTCTCACCTTTTAATATGCTTGAAAGGTGACTATTAAATAAGGCAATATCAGTAGCTTTAATATTATCGTAATCATAGTCTCCATTTTCATCTTTTGGGGTTTTTAATCTATCTACTAAATAATCATCTAGTGAGACTTGGTGTGTTTTTATGCCTTTGGCATTTAGGTATAATGATAGCTTTTTGGTAGTAATCGTTTTGCCACTTGATGATGGTCCTGAAATTAAAACTATTTTTATGCTTGATTTTTGTTTATATATTTCTTCGGCTATTTTTGATAGCTGGCTTTCAAAATGGGTTTCAAATAGGCTTATAATATCTTGATATTTTCCTTCGGCGTACCATTTATTTAAATCACTAGCTATTTTTATATCTATTATTCTACTCCAGTTTTGAGTTTCCTCATATTTTTTTATGATGCCGCTGTGTTCAATATATGTTGATATTTCTTTGGGCTTACTTGTGCTTGGATAATTTACGACAAACATGTTATTTTTTATATATGTTAGTTTAAAGCTATCTATTTGACTGGTCTTAGCTGCAAGCGGTCCAAAAAAATAATCATAGGTGTCTTTTAATTTGTGTAAATCAATTGTAGAACTACTTGTATAGTTTAAGTTTTTTACTTTATCCATTTGCCCTTGTTTTGTAAAGTGTTTAATGGCATCTTTTCTTAAAACTTTTATTTTTACTATTGATAAGTCTTGTGAAACCATTTCTCTCATTTTATCTTCAATATTTTTTACAGTTTCACTTGTTATATCTTGGCCTTCTACTTCACAATATATTCCATTATCTAATGAATAGTTTATTAGAATGTCGGTTTTATCTTTAAGTACTTCTTTGGCAGATGCAATTGTTAAAAATTCTAATGTGCTTTCATATATTGAATTTCCTTCTTTAGAGGTTCTATCTAAAAATTCTATAGTACCATTTTCGTTTATAGTTTCGTTTAATTCAATAAATAAATTATTATATTTGGCTCCTATTATAGGAAATTCGAAGTCTTTTTGAACTTTTTTACTTATCTCTTCCACTTTTGATGATGGCAAAATATTTTCAATATATGTATCTTTATATTTCAATCTTAATGTGGTCATAATTTTCTCCTTATTTAAATATATTTTTAAATAGTTTTTGGAATTCTTTTAGGTTGACATCTGTGGAAATTTTTATGTTACTTTCATCTACTAGATTTATTTCACTTACGCCTTTGTCTTCTAGATTGACTTTTATTTTACACGGCTCAAAGGTTACTATTTTAGGGTTTATAACTGAAGCTATTGTTACTGGATCTGGAGCTGTTAAGCCATTTACATTATAATTTTGATAACTAAAATCCATATAAGTTTTGGCAATTTTGTTTAAGAATCTAGATATTTTGTTTTCTGAGTATTCTAAGGATTCTATGTATTCTTTTTCTATGTATGTTTTTATGCCAGTTTCGTGAGTTATTATTAGTATATCTTTTAATTTAGAATTTAATACTATTTCTGCGGAAACTGGGTCTACTTTTAAGTTGAACTCGTGGTATGGTTCTTTGGCTTTGGGATTATATGATGTTCCCATTATTACAACTCTTGTGATTCTTTTTGTTATCTCAGGATCTTTTTTTATTGCGTTTGCAAGATTTGTTAAGGGTCCAAAGCATACTATTGTAAGATTATCCTCATATTTTTTTGAGGAATTTATAATAAATTCTTCCGCACTCATCTTTTCAGTTTGACGAGGGCTTTGATCAGTTATTACGTCTCCTAATCCATTTTTACCATGGGCGTGGAAGGCAAAATTAAAGGTACTCAGTTTAGGATTTTCGCTTTTATATATTTTTATATCACTTTCTAAGAGATCCTCAATTATTTTTAAATTATTTTCTGAATGTTTTAATTCAATATTGCCTTCGGTTAAGGTAAACCCTATTATATCTAGCTTACTTAGATAGGCTATCATTATAGCAATAGCGTCATCAATTCCTGGATCTGTATCTATTATGTATTTCATTCTATCTCTTCCTCTTAATTGTTTTCTAATAAGATTATATTATATATTTTCCATATTATTAATCTTTTATTTAATTCTACCAAAAATATACAATTTTGTCATTTTTTTTGGTACATATTATTTACTCTTTACACCTATATTATAATTAGTGAGGGGTGAAATTTATGTTGATACCGAGTGTTATAGAAAAAAGTAGTGATGGGGAGCGTGTTTATGATATTTATTCTAGGCTTTTAAAAGATAGAATTATCATTTTAAGTGGAGAAATTGATGATAATTTATCTAATATTATAGTGGCTGAATTATTATATTTGGATTCTTTAAATCATGATCCTATAAATTTATATATTAATTCGCCTGGTGGTAGTATAACATCGGGAATTGCAATTTACGATACGATGAATTTTGTCGAGAGTAAAGTGTCAACGGTATGTATAGGTATGGCAGCAAGTATGGCGGCGTTTCTTCTTTCATGTGGTGAGAAAGGAATGCGGTATGCTTTGCCTAATAGTGAGGTTATGATTCATCAGCCTTTAGGTGGAGCGCAAGGTCAAGCAACAGAGATTAAAATTGCGGCAGAAAGAATATTAAAATTAAAAGAAAAACTAAATAAAATTTTAAGTAAAAAAACAGGTCAGGATATTAAAAAAATAGAAAATGATACTGAAAGAGATTACTTTTTGTCGGCAGATGAAGCTTTAGAATATGGTATTATTGATAAAATATTAAAATAAACAGTAATAGCTGTTTATTTTAATGTAAAAAGGCAGAGGCTTATGCCCTACCTTTTAATATAGTCTAATTATTTAGAAAAGTTTGAATAATTTGAGTTTGAAAGATGTTGTTGACCCATTTGTACAAGTCTTTTAGTAATTTCTCCACCAACAGAACCGTTAGCTCTACTAGTTGCGTCTGGTCCCATGTTAACACCTAATTCGTTAGCAATTTCGTATTTCATTTGTTCAATTGCTTGTTTAGCTCCAGGAACTACTAAACGATTACTTTTATTACTAGCCATGTATTTTCACCTCCTGTACATTTATATAGTGTGTACATTTGGCATTTTAATACTTTTTTTTTGTTGGTAATTTTTGTTAAAGTAAGTCTTTGAATTTGTTTTCTTTAAAATCGGTAATTATCTTTATATTATTTATGCTTTCTTCAATCAATTTTTCGTAGTCGAAGGCTTTTTCATATTCTTTGGCTTTAACGATATCTGGTTTAATTACTGGATGTTTTGGCACAAAGATTGTACAGCAGTCTTCGTATGGTAAAATGCTTGTTTCATATGTATTTATTCTTTTGGCAATATCTATTATTTCAAGTTTGTCATATGTGGCTACTGGTCTTATGACTGGCATATTTGTCACTTCATTTATGCAGGCAATACTGTCAAGTGTTTGACTGGCAACTTGTCCAATACTTTCACCATTTATAATTATTTTAGCATTTATCTTTTTAGCGTATTTTTCGGTTATTCTATACATCATTCTTCGCATTATGGTTATCATATAATTATCAGGGCAATTTTTGTAAATTTCTTCTTGAATTTTAGTAAAAGGGACGATGTACAGTTTTACAAGTCCTGAGTATTCATTTATAATTTTTGCAAGTTTTTTTACTTTGTTTTTAGCTTCTTCACTTGTATGAGGTGGTGAATCAAAGTATATGCATTCAACGTTTACACCTCTTTTCATGGCCAAATAGCCAGCAACTGGACTATCAATACCACCGCTTAACATTAAAAGTCCTTTGCCTTGTACGCCAACTGGATAGCCACCCGCTCCTTTTAACTGGTCAGTATAAATGTATGTTCCTTCTTTTCTAATTTCGATATTTAAAACTATATCTGGATTATGAACATCAACTTTATAGTTTGAATTTTTTAAAATAAGACCTCCTATTTTTCTACTATAGTCCATAGAGCTTATTTCAAAACTTTTATCAGCTCTTTTAGTTATGACTTTAAAAGTTTTTCCATTCTTATCCATGATGCTTAAAGATTTTTGTAGGACGTCCTCAAAATTATTATTAACTTTATAAACTATGGATATACCATGAATTCCAAAGATTTTTTGAAGTTTTTCGGATATAGTTTTGGCTTCATCACATTTTATATACATTCTAGAATTATCTTTGATAATTTCATAGTTTCCTTCTATTAGTCTTTCAATGTTTTGGGTTAATATTTTTATAAATTGTTTTCTATTATCTTTTTTTGTTGTAAGCTCTCCATATTTAACCATTATTAGTTCTTGCATTTTATCACCTTCTCGTTTTTTCTTAAAGTCACAGTTATAATTTTATCAAATTGTCCTTTATTTGTAAATCAAAAGAGCTAATTATTATTAGCTCTTTTCTCGGATAATTCTAACAGTTTTTCGTATATTCCTGGTTCTATTTTATTTAAGGAATTAATTGTAAGTTCTAAAGATTTTTTATATTCGCCTTTATAGAATAGACTTTCAGCGTAGTTTAGGTTTCGATCCAAATCTTTTTCAGATGAGCGGTAACGGTTTCCATATACTATAGCCATTTCAGCAAATTTGGCCATTTTCATCATTTCTTTAGTTTTGCCAAATAGTTTTAGGGCTAGATCTCTAGCTGTGTCTACTCTCGTGTTTAAAGTCTCAATAGTAATTGGTTTTTTTTCTAGTTCTTTAACAATCTCGCCTAGTGCTTCTTTGGCTTCTTTTAGTTCAACGTAATATCTATTTGGAATTATTGGTAAGTTATATGTTCTAATGTGGCTTTGTGCATCTTTTAATAGGGTGCTTACTTCGGTTAATTGCTGTCTAGCACGGACTTCATCGTCATGCATATTTCCTAAAACATTTAATGAATTGTCTAGTTTGCTTTCAGCATTTGATAGTCGCTTGAATAGTTCTTCGATGCTATCAGTTAATTTAGAGTACGCGAAGTTTTGATTACTAGTATGGCTCATCAGTGTCTTATAATCGTTATTCAATTCTGTTACTTCTTTTTTTACGTCATTAAAATTTTTAATGTCTTCTTCAGATAGGTTGTACATTCTCTTTAAATAGTCTAGTTGATTAAATATTTCATCTACTAATTTGTTTGTCTTATTTAGTTTATTTTTTAATGTTGTATTTGCATCTTCATAGTCGGATTTAATTACTTTTTCTTTTTCAAAATCTGTAAATAAATTTTCAAAGTATTCTGTTAAAATTTTTAAGTCAAATAGGCTGTCTTCTAAATTTAAAACTTTAGCTCTATTTAAAATATCGGTTATTTTCTTTTTTGCCTCATCAATGTTATATTCAACATTTAAATAATCTAATGGGTAACCTTCGGAAATCATTTTATTATATATTTTTGAAATTTCTTCTATTTTTTTAGGTAAAATATTTTGACCTATTAGAATAATTGAAGGTAGTTCATCGATAACTACTTCCATATGTTTTAGTAAATCGTTTATTATTTTTAAAAGTGTTGGAACTTCTGTATATTCTTTTTGGTCCATTAGTGTTTCAAAATCTTCAAATCTTTTAGCAATTGTTTGAAATTCGTTTTCAACTGCTTCACTAAATTCACCATATTCAGTTTCTGTATCTTTAAATTTTATATACAGTTCGCGGTAATGAGCTTTCTGTTTAGTAATATTACCTCTATTTCTTTCTTCACTACTTGTAACTTCTTTTATTTCATCTAATAAGAATTCGGATGTTGTTCTAACTTTGTATATTTCCATTTCAAGTTTGGCTATTTTGTACATTGTACTTTTATAGTCTTTTTTAGAAAGCAGGTATTCGGCTTCAATTAACATGTCAGTTATTTTTGGTATTTTTGTATCTTTTATGTCATCTAGTCTGTCTTTCCAGTTATTATACATAACCTTTAGTTTTTCGTTGTTTACATAACTTTCTACTTTGGCTAGTTCTGGTCCTACTGGTGATGTGTCTAACTGATTTTTTTGATAATCCAAGTCATTTATTATTTTTTTATACTTATTATTTTTACTTTTACGTATTAAGTGCAAGGCGAGAATTATTGAAATTATAGCTGCAGCTAATACTATACCAATCATGATTATTATATTTTCCACATTAACCACCTATTATAATAATATCATATTTTTGTCTATTTTTGTAAAATTTTGTAAAAGTTTTGTGAACATAGAATAATATTTTAGTATGTATGGGAATTTTTATATTAATTATTTGTTATATAAATATGCGTAAAAGTATTGACTTTAAAGGTCAAACATAATATAATTAATGGGACGTGTTTGAAGCAGCGTTATTTTGAGCGTTATAATGTGGTTATTCCCTATAGGGGTTACTTGGTCTATCGCTGCTAGACTTGGTATTGATATAATCCACCCTATAACTGTATCAAAATAACCTTTCCACGTGTGAAAGGAGGAAAAAATATGGCAAGATATACTGGACCTACTTATAAAAAATCTAGACGTTTTGGCTTTTCTATTTTAGAAAATGGCAAAGAGCTTGCGAAAAGACCTTATGCACCAGGTGCGCATGGACAAGATAGAAGAAAAAAGTTATCTAACTATGGTATCCAATTGCAAGAAAAACAAAAGGTTAAATTTATGTATGGTTTAAGTGAAAAACAACTTCATAGGGCATTTGAAAAAGCTGTAAAAATGAAGGGTGTCAACGGTGAAAACTTACTTAAGTTATTAGAGAGCCGTTTAGATAATTTAGTTTATAGAATCGGATTTGCTACTACAAGAAAAGGTGCAAGACAACTTGTTAATCATGGACATATAACTGTTAATGGTAAAAAAGTTAATATCCCTTCTTATCAAGTTAAACCTGGTGATATCATCAGTTTAGCTGAAAATGATAAAGAACTTGCTGTTGTTAAAGCTTCATTAGAAGCTTTACAAACAAGAGTTGAGTTTGTATCTTATGATGATAAGAAAATGGAAGCAACTTATGTAAGACTTCCTGAACGTAGTGAATTAAATGC
>AUXO014726480.1_pt1 | contig 13711 bp, 10 predicted proteins | sample 768731 | NCBI WGS metagenome assembly AUXO01 (sample SAMN02715735, study PRJNA202380) | gut metagenome | biome: sheep rumen | host: Ovis aries | place: New Zealand: Palmerston North
GAATATGATCAAGTAAGAGATAATGTAGATTTATTACTTTGTGATTATTATGATGATTCTGGAGAAATAAAATTCAATGAGCCTGACTTAAATGAACAAGATGGACAAACAAGTACCATAACTTGGATGTTTGTAAATGATGATGGTGAATTAATCCCAAATGATGGTAGCTATCTCGAAGAATTACATCTTGGCAAACTTTCTTATTTTTCTGTAGAATTTTCTGATGATGGTATTGAGCCAGAATGGAGAACACAGTTAATAGGTGAAGAATATACGGAAGAAGAAAGAAAATATTATGAAAGATTATTAGTATTAACAAAATTTGATTCGCAGACTATTGCTATTAGACCTGGCAAGGCTTCGAGTCTTATTGGAAAGAAATTTAAGCTTACTGTTCAAGACGCTTTTGGTTCTTATAAATCTGAAATAGAATTGGAGGTAATGGCATGATAAGAGATATATCTTCAATTACTAGAGATTTAGAGAAAAAACATAATAATGATATCATATTCAAAAAGTATATGATTGAAAAAATGTTTAAAGAGGATCCAGATATTTTAGAGCTTCTTGGGAAACCAGAAAAGCGTCCATTAAATAAATATATAGATAAAGACAATCCGACAGAAGAAGAACTTGCAAAACGTCAAGAGATTCTTGATTATAATGAAAAGATCGAACATGAACAAATTGTGCCATTTCTTAAGCTTAATGGTGTACAAAAAGAAGTATTAAATTTTATCATGTTTGATATTGATGATAATGGGACGTCTTATTCTAATAAAGCAATAAAAAATCAATATCTTATTATTTATATAGTAATTCATGAGAATGATATGTATACAGAATATGGTGTTACAAGAGCAGATCTTATTGATTATGCTATAAGAGATTTATTATGTTGGTCAAATGTGCTTGGCAAACAAATGAAGCTTCAAGAGGATACGCCAATGATTATGGATACTAATTATTATATTAGAAGAATGAAATTCTATATTGAAATGCCAAATGTTGTTAATAACCATATGGGAATGAATAACATACATGACAGATGGCAAAGTTGATCTTTTGAAAATGTACTTTAGAAGGCCATATACCATGAAGAATGGTATTGTAATTTATCAGCCTACTATTGGACAAATCATAGATTATGGTGAAGAAGATTTTTGGCAGATGCTAAATCCTTTTGTTACCAATCCAACAACACACAGAGTTTTTTTGTGGGAGAATGGCATTGATTGGAATAAGATAAGTGAATACACCTTATTTCGAACATTATTAGGATTATCGGGATTCACACCAGATAAAACAACTCTTTTATTTGGTGATTTAAATTTATCTGAATTTGTTCCATTCGGAGTTTTTGATGATGATGGAAATATGACAGATGAAATTACTTTATATAATAAAGAAAAAGATATTGAATTATCTGAAGATGATTTCAATGAAATGGTTTTCTATATTAGGACTATGTTTAATATGTTTCCAAAAGTAGAAAAAGCTAAAAATAAAGCAACCAAAGAATCGATCATCTTTGAAGAAAAAATGAATATGAAAAATAAGGAAGAGTCTAATGACTCTTCTATTTTATTTTCACTAATATCTGCATGTGTAAATCATCCTGGATTTAAGTATAAAACAACAGAACTTGAAGATGTTGGCATTTTTGAGTTTATGGATAGCACCAAAAGATTACAGATTTATGAGCAAACTACTGCTCTTCTATCTGGAATGTATTCTGGGATGATAGATACAAAGGGTATTGATGACAAAGAGTTTAACTTTATGAGAAATATGTATTCTACATAAAGTTATATAAATATTATATAGTAAAGGAGAGAAAAACCATGTCTTTTAAATTAGGTGATATCGTTGTTGATAGAATTCAGTATGGTATGGCTACTGACTTCGATGAGAATCCGTTATATGTCCTGACACAGCTTGCTGATGGTACTATTGAAACCTCAGCAGAAAGCAAAGATGCAACTGATGCTAGAGGTAATCTTATTAAGAGATTCTGGCAAGCAAAAAGCGGTACATTTACCGCTACCAATGCAATGCTTAACCTGAATATTCTTGCTGCTAACTCTGGTTCTGCTGCAAATATTGCATCTGCATCTAATCCTATTGAGATGCCAAGACTTGTATCTGTAAAATCTGGTTCTACACTTACTCTTAGAGATGCTATTGATGGCACTGTAACTGTTAATGCTCTTGCAAATAATGGTTCTATGGGTAAGGCATATACAAAGGGCACTGCTGCTTCAGCAACAGAATTTGCTATTTCTGGCAACACTCTTACACCTCCGACTGATCCAGAAGAGACTCAGTACATTGTTAAGTATAAGAGAAACTCCAAAAATGGTGTTGCAATTGTTAATAAGGCAGAGAAGTTCCCAGATACTGTAAAACTGTATCTTAAGGTTCTTTGTGTAGATCCTTGTGAGGCTGATACTCTTAGAAGTGCTACAATTGTTCTGCACTCCTTCCAGCCAAGTCCAGAGACTACTATCAATCTGACAACTGATGGTCAGCTTGATTATAATGGTGACCTGCAGGTTGCATATTGTGTAGAGGATAATCCTCTGTATTCTATCTTCTTCGATCCAGATGATGAAGAGGATATCTAATTTATTTATTAGATAATATTAGGGTGAGTACGTGTCACAGCGTACTCATCTTTTTCTTGAGTCATATTATATATTATGGCTCGTAACTTAAAAAAATATGAAGTAAAGGAGTATATAATATGGCAAAAAATAATCATAAATGTATTGTTTGTGGAAAAGAATATAGATTTTGTCCAAATTGTACAGAGTTTGATAAAATGCCACGTTGGATGAGTTTGTTTTGTGGAGATAATTGTCATGACGTTTTCGCAGTTGCAAATGATTATGAAGGTGGTATTTTGACAAAAGAAAAAGCTGCTGAAGAGCTAAAAAAATTAGATCTTTCTGCTAGGGATAAATATCATGATTCTTTAAAAAATAGTGTTGATAAAATATTGGGTGAAATTGTTAAAGATGAAAAGACGAGAACAATCGAACCAAAAGTTGAGAAAGTTCAAGTGTCAAATGTAGATAAAGGTGTAAATAATTTTAATCAAATTAATAAACAGTTTAAAAACTTCAATAAAAAGAAGTAAGAATGGTGACGGTAAATTTAAAGGGTATAACTATGATCGCTATTCTTAGTTATACCCTTTTTTTGTTATTAAAATTGTTATTGTAATATATGATATTTATTTTTTTGAAAGGGAGTATCTGGATGAAAGTAGAATCAAGTTTACATCCTAGGCCATATTTCCTAAAAGAGGTTTGTAGGATTGTTGATCCTAAGCAGCACATGCTTTATGTAAAAAATGGGAAAAGGCCAATTGATATGTATACCAGTGTTGATTTTAATAATGGCAAAGATATTGTTGTATATGTTTATTTGCGTGAAGAAACTGCTGACGTATATGAACTTTGGAAAAAGCATGAGCTTGAGTAGGTGAAAAGTGATGAAAAGGATTAAACATCTTGAGAAAAGAGAGAAAAAGTATATAGTTGGATCTGTTGAAGATGGGTCTTATTTAGTTTATAAAAATCAAAAATATTCTTTTGTAAGAAACATTTCTTATGCTACTAAGTTTACAAATAAACAATTAGCTGAAAAATATATTAATTTTTATTATATTGATACAATGGATAATCAATATCCATTAGTTGTGATACCGTTAGAGATTGAATACAATCTTATTGAAGAAGTTGATATGGATGAATGAAGGAAAAAAATTTGAAGAGAATTGGAAGAAGTCAATTCCTGATAATGTGTATTATAAAAGATTAAATGATAATGCTTCTTCTTTTACGAATTCATATGCGAAATACAGTGTAAAAAATCCTTATGATTGCATTGTATTTGATGGTAAAAAATTATTATGTTTAGAGTTGAAATCAACTTCAAATAATAGGATGTCATTTGAAATCAAAGCAAATTCAGCGAAATATGCTATGATACATTATCATCAAATTGAAGGATTAAGGAGCGCTAATGGATATAGCAATGTTTATGCTGGATTTATTTTTAATTTTAGGAACGATGAAAAGAATACTGAAATAACATATTATCAAAGTATAGAGGATTTTGATAACATGGTAAAAAATATAAATAAGCATAGTTTTAATATTATAGATTTATTAAAGTATAATCCTATCAAGATAGATAGCGAAAAAATGCGTGTTAATTATAAATATGATATCTGTAAATTTTTGGATACATTGGGAGGAAAATGATTATGGATAAGACAATTAATGTTGTTGATTTTGTTAAAAAGTATAATAGTATTGCTTCTGTAAAGCTTAAAGAGAATTATTTCAATGAAACAGTTAAGTCTGTAGATTTTGTTAATTTTGAAGAACTTGAATATATTGCTGATAAATTGATAGACAAATCTTATACTGTTAAAGACGGTGTATTAGAAATTGATTCTTGTAAGAAATATCTTCTTTATATTTTTACAATTATTGATATGTTTACTAATATTGAAATCCATGCAGACTCATGGATTGGCGAATATAATATGCTTGATAAAAATGATTTAGTTGAAAAGATTACAGGTGTTGTGTCTAAAAAGGTTATGGCAAATTTTGATACAATTTTAAAAATGAAAACGGATGACGTAGCATTTAATTGTAGTAATCTTCCCAATTATTTTAACAGTATAATGAAGAAACTTATTCCGATTATACAGGAAGGAATCTTGAATGCTTTAGATAGTGAAATAGAAAAAGCAAAAAATGGTAATTGATTATTATATATAATAATTATATAATGAAGTTATATATAATTAGATGGGGTGACATATATGTTAAATGTAGAAAAGAACATTCGTTATGTCGGTTCTTATGATACAATAATAAAAAATCTTAAAGCAAGTGACAGGAACATGTTGCAATATAAATATATTTACATAGAATACAGATTGTATAACGATAAACCTATTAAAGATATTATGAATGAGTATAAGTTAATAATAAATTTTTTAAGAAAATATGATGTTAAAGATGATAATATAAATTTTGTGATAAAAAAATATTATGATGATGAATGAGAAAAATGAACTTTTAAAAGTTCATTTTTCTCATTATTTATTTTGGAGGTAATGGCATATGGCGATTTTGTTTAATACTGGAGCAATAAAAGATGATATAGACGAATATGTTAAAAAATATGCTGAGGCTATTTATGAAAAGGCAAAAAAAGAAATACCACAATTTGCGAAGTATGCAATTTTAAATTACTATGATAGTTATGACCCAAATTATTATGTAAGAACTGGTAATTTTATGATGAATGCTTATATTCCATATGCTTATAAAACTAGTAATAATTATTTTGCTGGGATAAAGTTTAATGGCAATGTATATATGAATAAATATGATGGTGCTGGGATATCAACAAATGATATACATTCTAATAATATGATGGGTATTCATGGTCAAAAAGTTGGATTATTTGAATGGATCCCAATAAAAACATTGTCTCCATATGAAATAATAGAAGAAAAAATCAATAGCAAAAGTTATCAATCTGAATGTATTGCATATGGTGAGAAAAGTGCTGTATCAAATGGCAAATATACAATATTAAGATTTAATTAAGGGTGGTGACTAATTTTGAACGGTACATTAGGAATAGATGTAGTATTAAGTAAAGAAGCCGATAAGGTATTTAAACAGCTTAAAGGTAAACTTGATGATATAAATAATAATTCTACAATAACTGTAAAAGCTGATGTCTCTAAGGCGTTACATGAAATAAACTATAAACTTGGTCATCAACTAGAGGGGCTTGATATTGGTGATGCTTTGGCAGATGCTTTTATGTTGCAAGGTAAAAATTTTGAAAAGAAAATAAAAAATATTAATCATGCATTAGCAGATTTACAAAAATATATTCCACAAGATTTTATCAAAAATACAATGTCTAATTTTTCAAGTGATCAAATTATGAAAATTGCTAATACACTTCATAATAGTAGAAATGGCATTATATATGATTGGTATAATGTTGAAAATGAAAAATTAAAAAATCCTGTTCATAAAAAAAAAGGTAAGGCTACGAGATATCTTTTAGATGAAGATACGATATTACTTAATTTAATGGACAGTTATGGTGTTAAAGATGAATATATAAAATCATTAGAGAATCAATTGGTTAATTTTAAAGATAGTTTTGGCAAAAAATATAAAGAAGCAGAAAAGTATGGAAAACAATTTAAAAACTATAATAATATCATAGGGCAAATATCTTCTGATGATATAAACTTCTCTAATATTTTAAAACCAATAGATGAAGTTATAAATTATTTAATGGAACTAGATTACGCTGGTGAACAATTTGCAAATGGTCTTATTAGTTTAAAAGAGCGTGAAGGCGATCTTGGAAGTTGGGTAGATGATTATCAGGCCAGAATTAAATATTTCTTGTTAAAAATGGTTGGTAAAAACAATAAAGGTATAATTGACAATATATTTAATTCTATTTATGATAAAGATTTTGTAAATGATATTATTGATAGTACTTTACAAGATATATTTATTAGTGAGCAGCAATATGGTGATGCTGTAAAATTATCAAAAATGAAGAAGATATCAATGCAAAAAGCTATTGAAGAAGTTGGTGGAGACCCAGAAGATCCATATTTTGATTTAATAAAAGAAACTAATAGACTTGTTGGAAAAAAAATTGAATTAAAATCAGGAAAAAAAATAAATGAAGAAAAAAAGAGTGGTTTTTTAAAAGCGTTAAAAACCGATAAAGAAAATGAAAAAGAAATTGAAGAACAAAAATTAATGCAACATGCATTAGATGAGACATCAAAAAAATATTCAGAATTAGTAAAAAAAATTAATCAATATATTGTTTCAGCTAAAGACGCTTATAATATATCTGAAAAATTATATAATGATTCTTTAATTGATAATAAAGGGTTTGGGGTAAAAGATGAAAAAGATTTTTTGGGATATTATCAAAGATATATATCTTTAAATGATGAGTCTAATATAGATAAAAAAAGCCCCATGTATAAAAAATTTTCTGAGCTTGTAAAAAAGTCAGGACGTAATCTTGGATTAGTATCTGATGTTGATGATTTTACATATGAACAATTAGCAATATATGAAAAATTAAAAAATACAGAAGAAGCAACCGATAAGGTTGCAAAAAATATTACCAAAGCCGACTCTGCAATGCAAGATTTTCGTCAAGCAACATTAACTGCGGAAGAAGCTTTGAAAGAATTGCAAACTATTAAATTTGATGGAACGGAAAAAAGTCTTAATCGAATTATTGAATTATTGAAAATAGCTGGGATAGAAGTAAAAAATCTTGCTTGGCATGAAGGTATATCTTTATCTAATTTAAATAAAGTTGGGTCAGAGCCAATGATAGAGGCACTTGACCAACTTACAAATGATGGAAGTTATGGATCACTTGGCTCTGGTTTATATTTATTAAATACTATTGTTGGAAGTATGAATTCAAAAGAGTTTGAAGACAAAGAATCTTTATTTGCTATAGATAAATCTAAGTATAAATTATTTCACACAAAAACAAATGAAATGGCTGAAAATCTTTATAATATGTTTAACATAATGGAAAAATTAATTTTTTCAGCTTCTGAATATCGTGGTTTTGATGTTGAATTAAAAAATATTAATCCAGAATCTATATTTAAACAATATAAAGATGTTTTTAATGCAATAGGACTTGATTTGAATACATTTAAGGCATTTATTGACAATGCTCAAAAACAAGTAAAAAATATTGGTATAGTTAATGATAACGTTGGCGATTTTATTTATCCAGTATTTAAACCAGTGGCATTGTTTCAAAAAAAAGAAACAAGAGAACAGGGAAGAAAACAAAAAAATGAATTAGAGCAAATGCAAAGATATCCAACACAATTGATGAAACAACTTGGTTGGCAAGGTATAGATAATACTGGAACTATTTTGGATGATTTTTATCATGGTTCGGTTATTTATGATATTGATCGTGCTGCCCCATTTGTATTTGAAATTAAAAATGCTCAAGCGGCAAAAAATATTGTTGATTCATTATATTCTGATGCTGGTATAACACCTATTGATCGGAAAGGTTCTACGACATATAAAACAAATCAAAGAAAAATTCAAGAACAAAAATTAAAAGAATCTAATGATTATATAAAATTGATAGAAACTGATCCAAGCAAGAAAATACCAGTATATAATTTTTCACAAGAAAAAAATGCAATTAATAATAAGACTAAATTAGCAAAATCTGAGAAACAATTAGGAGAAGAAACAAAAAAAACAACAGCAGTTATAGAAGAACAAGGTTCAGCAATTGCTAATACAGTTGGAAATAATAAAAAGTTAAAACAAACTATTGATGAGACACAATTTGCAACAGGTAGTTTATATGAAACACTTTTAAAATTATTTGATTTATTTTATAATTTAGAATCCTATTCTGGTAACTTGGAGCAATTGAGAGTATTAAAAAATGGGCAGCTATTACCATATGAAGGAGATCAAATAATAAAAGAATATGCAAATGGTTTTAAGAAAGTAGATCATAAGTCAAATAAAAATAATTATCTTCCTAAAATGTCACATATAAGGGAAGTGAATGGAAAGGGTTATTACCAATCTTTACATACGCATCCATTTAGTGAAATACTTGATGGTTTAAGATTTAGTTTTCCTGATATTAAATCATTTGTATCAAAAAAAGTAAATGAGACATTATTGATATGTGGAGAAGAAATATTACGTTTAAAAATTGATCCTAAAAAGATAAATAAAGAATTAGTAGAAAAATGGGATCAAGCACAACAGGCAATATATTTAAAATTTGGTGGACTTATTACAGAAAGTGGAAATATATTCAGTGAACAAATGACAAATGAGCAAAAAAATGCTGCTGCACATATGTGGAACAGTTATTTAGCTTCTGAGGCAGCAAAACTTGGTGGAAGTTTAACTTCAGGAAAATATGATAGGAATAAGAAATCAATAACAAATACTACCATTTCGAGGATAAGCCAATTATCTAAAGAAGACTCAGATTTTATTAATAATGTTTTAGAGATACTCAATTTTCCGAATGAAGTAATTTCTGCAAAACAACGTAGAAATCTTTTAATACAATATCAAAAAAATAATAATATTCCTGTGCACCCACTTTCATATGCAAATATGGATGAAATAAAAAGTGCATATATGATGCGTAGACGTGGAGATTTTAACGGTTATGATAATTTGGTTAATAATATAATTGATAGAAAAAAAACAAAACATAATTTGATTACTGATTTTAAACCACCAATGTCGTTAGACTCATCAGATCGTGTTAAATCACAAATTGTTGATTATATGAATAGACAAATTGATGTTAATAAATTTATATCCAATATATATCAACAAATATTAAATGGATTTTTCAAATCTATGTCATCTAATATGCCAACTGAATTTCAGCCACCAATGGATATGAGTTATCTTGATAATGCAAAGTCTACAATATCTGATTTTGTAAAAAGACAAGGAGATATTCGTGATTATACCACAAAAATGTATCAACAAATACTTGATAGTGTATTTGGAATTATTACATCAAGTGAACAAGTTTCTAATTCTGTTGCAAAAGCTATTCCGAGTATTAATAATGGATCTGAATCATACAAAGAACTTAATGGTTTTGCCGATGAAACCATAAAAAATGTAAGATCATCTTTAGAAATGTTAGCTCATGAAGGGGCTGGACTTCAACAATTATTTGGCGCATCAAACGATACTTTTATAGAATATGCAGATTATGCCAATATGCTTAGAGATATTTTTGAGCATATTCCAGAATTATTGCCTGGTAAAGATAGGATATCAAAAATTGCATCTAAAGATGATATAACTAATTATTTTAAAACAAAAGCGTGGAGAAATGCGCAGAAGGAAATATATTTAAATAGAGGCGTAAAAACTGATGATTATGCTGCTCAAAAGATTTTAGGCGATAAATATCCACAAGCAAATTTTGCGAAAGGTCATTTAGTAAATACTGAAGAAGGAAGCAGTTATGTAAAAATAATAAAATTAACACAAGAAGAAATTAAGCAACATTTGCAAGCTGTTAATGTTATAAACCAACGTACTATGGCGAATAAATCTCTTGAAAAATCTGAATCGCAGTTAGCTGGTAGGATTGGGCGTAATGTTGTCACAAATACTGGAAATAATAATTTTGAATTGGTTGGTGAACCATATAGTAATGATTTTATTATTGTTGATGGCCATACGACAAATAGTAATCACAAATATGTAAATCGCAAATTAAAAAATGGAAAGAATATTGTTAACAAAAAAACATTAGAAGGAAATGTTATTAACCAATCAATTGGTGAAGCTATTGATGGTGAAAATAAACTAAAGGATGCTGTTAAAGGTGTTACAGAGGCTGGGCAACAACAGGCTCAGGCATTTCGGGACGCTGCTAATGAAGCAAAAAATGCTGCTAATATTAAGTCTGAATTAGAAAAACAAAAAAATGTTGGAGCAGGAGAACAGACTAATAAAAAATCAACATTAAATAAAGAAGCTACAGCCAAAAAAGAAAAAAAGCAAAATACAGAAGAAGCAAAAAGAATTGCCAATAAAGCGAAATTGTTATATGAAGAATTGGCTAATTTAGAAGAACAACACCAAAGGGATTTAAAAAATGATTATAAAACTGATTATTTATATGGTTCTGATTCTAGAGATTCATCTGTTTTAGATAGAATAAGTGCATATAATAAAAAACTTGAAGAAGCAAAAAAAACAACAGAAGAATTCAAAAAAGTTAATGTAAGTGATAAATCTGATGAATGGGTACAACTTAATAAAACTATTGAACAATATGAAAAGAATCTTGAAAATATTAATAATAAAGATAAAAATAATTTAGAAAAAAAGGTTGATTCCTATGGAGCATCTTTTGATAAATTCATTGAACGTTTAAAAAGTAAAAAAGGAATATCTGGCAAATTTACTGATGAGTATATTAATGCAAAAATTAATGAAGGAGAGACTCTTCAAAAAAGCATTAATAATTTTAGCGCAGAATGGCTAACAAATATAGATACTAAATCACCAGATTTTTCATCTTATCTTGAAAGAGCTATTTTAGAGTTTGATGAATTACAAAAAAAGGTTAATAGTTTTAAGAATATGTCTAAAGATTTATTTGATTTTAGAGATACAGATAAGGGTATCGAAAGAATCAAAAAGTTAGATACTCAGATTAGTAAATTGTTAGGATATTCAAAAATAAGTTCTGAGCATCAGACAGAATTACAAATGTTGAAAAATAGGCTTTCTGGTGATATTACAGAATCAGATTTTAATACAATTAAATCACGTGTTGGCGAAATCAATAATGAAATGCAAAAGTTTGGTGAAAAAGGTGCTTCATTTATAGATAAAGTGAAAGCTAGATTTCAATCACTTGGTGCTTATTTAACTACATTTGTATCTTTTTATCAAGTCGTTAACGTGATACGTGAAATAACAAATTCCGTAAGAGAATTTGATGATGCATTAACTGAGATGCGTAAGGTTAGTAACGAATCTGTTGATACATTGAAAGATTATCAAAAACAATCTTTTGACATGGCTAAAAGCATTGGCACTGATGCATTATCGCTACAAAATAGTACAGCTGATTTTATGCGTTTAGGGCAGACGCTTGAGGAAGCGAAAGATTCCGCAATGTCGGCTAATATACTTATGAATGTATCTGAATTTGAAAGTATCGATCAAGCTACAGATTCATTGATTGCTATGAAATCTGCATATAAAGATTTAGACAATATGCAGATAATTGATAAGCTCAATGAAGTAGGTAACAATATGCCAATCGCTACTGCTGGTTTAGCTACTGCACTTCAAGATTCTGCAAGTGCATTAACGACTGCTGGTAGTACAATTGATGAGAGTATAGCATTAATTACGGCTGGTAATGCAATCACGCAAGACCCGTCAAAAACTGGCAAGGGTATAAGGACAATCGCGCTTCGATTAACTGGTACAGAGGAAGCAAAGGCAGAACTTGAAGAAATTGGTGAAGAGACTGAAAATGTCATTACTACACAATCAAAACTTAGAGGAACTGTTATGGAAGCGACAAAGGTTGCATCCAATGGTTATAAAGGTTTTGATATTTTAAATCCAAATGGATCATATAAAAGCCCATATGAAATTATGTTAGGTATTGCTGATATATGGCAAGAAATAAAAGAAAATGATGCTAAGTATGGCACAAAACGTAGTAATCTTCTACTTGAATCTATTGCTGGCAAAAACAGGGCAAACATTGCATCTTCTATTTTAGAATCACCAGATTTGCTTCGTGAAGCTTTTAATTATTCTGCAGAAGCGAATGGATCTGCTATGCGAGAAAATGAAAAGTATCTTGATTCTATTACTGGCAAATTAAATCAGTTGAAAACTGCGTATCAAGAATTGGGTGAGACCGCTGTCAGCTCAGATTTTCTTAAAGTACTTACAGAAATGGGAACGACTGGGCTTGAGGGTTTAACTAAATATGTTGATATGTTTGGAACTTTACCATCATTAATACCACTTGTATTTGGTGGCGCTGGCGCACTTGGTGGCGGCTTCTTTAATATGGATAAAAATGGAAATATGTCTTATCCTATTTTTGATGCGTTTAAGAAAAGAACAAATTTTTCAATTACAAATGATGATAAAAAATTTCTTGATGATATTAAACGACTTCAATCTACATATGGCGACATATTAGGTGATACTAATAAAATTGAAGCAATTGCCAGTGGATATGAAAATATTAGTGAATCTGTAAAGGATGTAGTTAATAGTTCAGAATCGTTAGAAGTAATGGATGCGAATATTAACATATTATCAAAATCAACATCAAAAGCAAAGGATATTTTTAAATCATTTGGTGCAACTTTTGCTAATGTAGCTATGAATATGGCTGCTGGTATTGCAATAGATTTTGCAATTAAAGGAATAACATATTTATATGATAAAATAGTTCATGCTCGTGAACATATCCAAGAAGCTATGGATACTGCACAATCTTCTATTGATGAGGCTAATAAATCATTTGAATCACAATCCTCTTCTATTGAAAATGTTAAGAAACGATATGCTGAACTTTCAGAAGGTGTTAAGGTAACATCTAATGAAATAAAAAATATTGATCTTTCTGATGAAGAATTTAATGAATATTTAAATCTTAACAAACAACTTTCAGAATTAGCTCCAGATCTTGTATCTGGATATGACACTCAAGGCAATGCGTTATTGAGTCTTGGCGATAATTACAGCGAAGTAAGTGGAAAGATTGATGATTATATTAATAAACTTCGTGAAGCTAGAAATCTTGAAGTTGCTGGGAATATGAAGGATTTATTCGCTGGAGCTTATGCTAATGTTGAAGATCTAAAAAATGAAGTTGAGCAGGACACGAATAAACAAGCTGCGATTAATGATAATATCATTGATTTTTTGAATAGCGATAAGGCAAAATCTGATATACGTAAGGCAATAAAAAAGGGCAGTATTAATAATCTTACGGCAAGAGAACAAGATTTGTATAAAAAAGTATTTAAAGAAATGAACATAAAAGCCAGTGAAAGAGAATCTGGTATTATGGA
>AUXO013496684.1_pt1 | contig 13710 bp, 15 predicted proteins | sample 768731 | NCBI WGS metagenome assembly AUXO01 (sample SAMN02715735, study PRJNA202380) | gut metagenome | biome: sheep rumen | host: Ovis aries | place: New Zealand: Palmerston North
CAAGCTTTGAAAAAAGGAATTACAGTACTCAACACCCCAGGCACAGCCGATTCCAGATATAGGGGAGAGATTTGTGTAATTATCATTAATCTTTCTGATGAACCTGTTATGATTGAGGATGGGGAAAAGATTGCACAAATGGTATTATGTCCCGTTTGTCACGAAGGTATGGCTGATATAGAAATCGTTGATGAAATTTCAACAGATACAGAACGAGGGGCTGGTGGATTCGGTCATACTGGAACGAAATAACATTCTTGACTCTTGATAAGAAATAAGCACCTTGATTTAGGTGCTTATTTTGTTTTTTTTTATCTATTTATATATATTATAATAAATTAAAATTAAAGTAAAATGGCAAACGCAACAACTCCAACTGAAATGGTCGCAAGTGACCAATTATTTAAATCTGCTTTACAGCAGTCAAATACATCAATTAGTGATAAACTTGAAGAATTGTCAAAGGTTTTCTGTCCTAAATTTTATGAGGTCAACCAAAACCTTAAGTGTGAGTTATGTCAATTGAAAGATACTTGTGTATCAAAAACACAGATTGAACAACTTAAACAAGACATTTCTGGCCTCACAGATGAAAGAATACAACTAATGGCAAAATATTCAGAGCTTCAGGACAATATTAAAAATTATCTCCTTTCTTAATGAAAAAAATCTTTAAATATATAAAATACCTGTGGTTTGGTTTTATTCTTGGTATGAAAAAAACCGAGGATGAAACTCTACACTTAAGTGGTATTGACTTAGAAAACGGGTCAACCATCAACCAGCAAGTGTCAGACCACAGTGTTGCAAAAGCATTGCTTCGCGGTGAATTAACACAGGAAGTTATTGAACTTAGATACCGTACATATGCGGTAGCCAGGGAAGCCAGTCATTACAATTACTTTTCCCCAACGTTAGCAAAGAAAAAAGGTATAAACGATTTTAAATTCATTGAAATTGCCAACGCCGACAACAGAGAAGTTATTACAGTACAGGAAAATAAAGTAGATGTTGAGACAGTCAATGACGCTTTACAAAGAATTGGCGATGATGGTAAATATATTGATAAAGAAAAGGAATACAATATTAAGTTCAAACGTGAAAATCAACCAAGATTCAAAATTGAAGATTTCACCAAGAAGCTTGTTATTATGAAGGGCGATGATGAATATACAGCAATTGTTGATGTATATGTGTCGAAATACCCAGATGACAAAGTAAAAGCTTCAAAACCTTTTATTAGGGAAATTGAAAGAATCATTGATACAGGTGTTCGTTCGGACATATTTGAATTCAAAACAATCCAGTTTGAAACCTACAAGGCGTATAAATTGGATGATATGATTAATTTTGAATTCGGTGACCCACAACTCATTAAAATATTTGAGTTTGATGGTGATTATGTTATTGAGTTTATGATGAACATTATTGATGGTGGTACTGACTTGGCTGCAGAATTTTATGATGAAAAAATGGCTAAGAAATATGAGACGAATGCTCCTAAAGAGACTTGTATCACTTATGACCCAAATGCTTTAATCAGGACATATAAATGCGCTGATTGTGGTAAAGAGGTGACGTATGATGCAAGAAACCTTGATAAATTGGAAGCCAGTGATTCATCAACTGATGGTACAACAACCGAGTATCTTGATTTTGAAATGGCTGAGGCAACGTTTGGAAGAATGCTGTGTAAAGACTGTATGGAAAAAGCACAACACGAAATGTATGAAAAATTCCTAAAAAAGAAAAATTAATTTTTGTGGGTGTATTCAAAAAATAAGCGGACTTAATTAAGTCCGCTTTTTTTGTGTGTAGTGAAAATGTAATTAGTCCTGAGCATCCTGGGTTGCCCAACCATTAGGTATACCATTTGTACCCGTTGACCAATTTGACATACTTGGATTTTTGGTGAATGTACCTGTTGCAGAAACACCGTCTGTCCAATTGGTTGTACAATTATTTGCTGATATATCCGTTGCAAGACATTTGATATTGTTAATATTTGAACTGTTTTGGAATAACTGCTGATAACACCCCTCAGCCAACGTGGTAGCTGGCAATTCAGGTGCTGTGGTCAATGACGGACAATCTTTAAACATACCAGTATAACAGTTTTTGGCCAATGTGGTGGCTGGCAATTCAGGGGCGTTTATTAGGTTGGAACAATATTCAAACATCCATTTATAACAAGCAAAAGCCATTGTTTCCGCTGGCAATGCTGGCGCTGTAGTTAATGATGTTTCACCGAACATACTATTGTAACAATTATCAACCATTATGGTAGCTGGTAATTCAGGTGCTGTGGTCAACGAAGTACAACCAGCGAACATGGCTTGATAACAACCACTAGCCAATGTTGTAGCTGGCAATTCAGGTGCTGTGGTTAATGAGGTACAACCCATGAACATAGAATTATAACATTCATTAGCCAATGTAGTGGCTGGCAATGCAGGTGCATTTGTCAATGCTGTACAACTGTGGAACATACCATAATAACAGCTATTAGTCAATGTAGTGGCTGACAATACTGGCGCTGTAGTCAATGAGGTACATAATTGGAACATACCATAATAACAGCTATTAGTCAATGTAGTGGCTGGCAATGTTGGTGTTTTGGTCAATGAACCACAATTAACGAACATAGCAAAATAGCAACTATCAGCCAACGTAGTAACTGGTAATTCAGGTGCTGTAGCCAATGAGGAACAACCATAGAACATTCTATCATAACAATTATTAGCCAACGTGGTGGCTGGCAATACAGGCGCTGCAGTCAATGAAGTACAATTCCTGAACATACGTTTATAACAATTGTTAACCAATGTGGTTGCGGGAAGTATCAAATTACCACTCCTTTTAAGTTTGGCTTTGTCTTGGAAAAATCCACTATTCCCACTGCTATCATAAAACACATAACACGTGGTATCATTCTCAAAATTCACTTTCACCAGTGAGTTGATGTTACCACCAATATCGTAGTCAGAACTATCTCCTTCAGTCCAATTCGGTTTCAATGGACTTTCTTGGTCTGTCGCCACACGGAAATATGTCTTTCCACTTGAAAGTGTCGTAGCTGTTGTATCTGTCCAATTCTCACCGTCTGTGCTCATCTGCAAGCCTGATGTTGCCGCAAGAGTCACTGAACCACGAACATTGATATAGAACGGTATTGTCGGGTCTGGTGGGGTTGGCTTGTTTTGAATAACAGCATTCCCATCTTCATATGCCAAGCCGATTACCCCGATAGTTGAGTTAGCAATTGCAGTGTTCATATCAGATACACTGTCGAATTTTCTTAAATATTTCATTTGTTAAATCCAGATTAAATTTTATTATTTATTATAAATATTTGGATTAAGAAAATAAAAACGGGCTAAATTAAAAAGTTCGCTTAACCAATTGGTGAATATACGATTGGTAAATGGGCTTCAAGTAACATATGGCATAAAGTTTCATTAATTACTTTATTAATAAACCCTCTAAATTCACTTTCATTTAATTGTATTTTTTTATCATGCCAAAATATTCTAATTTATTATATAAATATTTTGTTTTTTTATAAACACCGCAATATATTATAATTAAATAATAATTTAATACATAAATTTATGGGACTTTTAGATGATTACCAGAAAATGGTTGAAGAAGATGAAAAAAATTTGAACAACAATGCCCCTGTTGACGGTATTGAGATGTCAGATGAAGAAATGAAACAATATGAAAAACGTCTTAATGAAATGCGTGAAGAAATCAAGAATAATTGTGATTGTGGTATTGATTGTGAAAAAGCTTGGAATAGTGGTGTAAGCCCACTTAATAAAATTAAAGAAGATGATTTGAAAACCGCGTATATAAAGGTTACACCAATGGTTAAAAGAGCTTATTGCCCAGAGTGTGGTAAAGAGATTATTAGCCGTGGTCCTGTGATGTATAATCCTTTTACTTTTGAAAAAACTTGTCCACATGTTTGTGAATGTGGTTGGAAGGGCGATTTGGAGTATTCATATCCACGTGTTGTATTCGTCGCTGATAACGGTGAACAAATCGAAGCCTACGCAAAATAATAACAGATATTAATTAATACATGACATTAGCAATTGATATTAATGATGTAATCAGGGATAATATGTACCAATTCAAGTGTATTTACCAAAAATACGTTGATGGCAGTTTTGATATTGACCTTAATGATATTGATACTTACAACCTTATGGACCATTATCCTTTTGAAGATGAAAGTGAATTGCAACAATTCAAATATGTTGATTATGCTTTTGAACTTTACGGTCGCGCTGAGACTTGTGACAAAATGCTGTCATATGCTTTGAATGACTATTTGGAAAAAACATTAAGAGACCTTGATGAAATTCCACATGTTATTTTGTTTTCACCTTTTGAAATTGGTTTGACAATCCAGTCTACTTTTTCATTCCTGGCTGCTAGGACAATCAGGGCCAGGGAAGTTTATTTTCCAATCGATTCAATGACAATATACGACCGTGCTGATGTTGTTATAACAGCCCAGCCAAGTTTAATTGAGAATTGCCCAGAAGGTAAAACTGTTATTAAAATCAACAAGCCATATAATAAAGATATTGAAACAAAATATTCTTTTAATTCAATGATGGATGTCATTAATGACCCGAATGAAACTGTTGTTAAAATAATTGAAAATAAAATTGAAGATTAATGAACGCAAACTATTTGGAAATTGATGGTAAATTTTATGCCATTAACATGGATAAAGTAATTGAATTTATTTCAGAGGCTGAGAATTCAACTCAAACAATCAGCCAGAACTACGGTATTCCTTTTACTGATAAAGGTCCTGTTGGTGAAGAAATCAGACTTATTTCAAAGGAAGTATCAGAATCAAAGGAACATGTTAATGAAAATATGTCAAATCTGAGATATTCAATCCTAACATACTTGCTTAACATCCTTATGGCACCGTTGTCAGATGGTACAGGTAATGTTATTGTAAACGAAAGTATGAAAACATTACACCTTGGACAGATTATTTCATTTAATACTCTGTTTGAGATGGGAATAATTTATGAAATTGAAAATTAATTAATATATGGCTACAAAAAACGAAGTAATTGAAAGAATTGAAAATGAAATTTCAAAATTAAAAACCAAGGATTTCACTTTGTATTTCTTTACTATTGATAGTAAGAACGTACCAAGCGGAAGTATTGTTTATACATATGATTTGGCGTTGGCGCTTCACAAACTTGGTTATAAGGTGACTATGCTGTATCAACTGCAGAATGAAATGAATGAGAAACAGAAAATGAAACTCATTGAAAAGGGTACTTATAACCCAATGGATGATAATGTTTTCTGTGGTGTTGGTGATTGGATGGGTAAGGAATATGCTGACCTTCCTCACTTGAATATTGCCAAGAAAAATGCCTGGGCTGCTTCACCTGCAGATTTCTTGTTTATTCCTGAGGCATTTGCTAGTTTAATGTCGCAGACCTATGTTTACAAACTCCCTTGCCAGAGATTTGTGTTGTTGTATAATTTCGATTATGTAACCGACATGATTCCGTTTGGTTCTGGTTGGGTTAACTTTGGTATTAGGGATTGTATTGCTACAAGTGATTTACAAGCAAAACTAATTCAGGATGTGATGCCTTATGTGAAAACAAAAATTCTTAATCCATATATCCCAGAGTATTTCAGAAAACCAGTAAAACCAAAGAAACTTATTGTCAATGTTATTTCAAAGCGTCAGAGTGATGTTAAGAAATTGATGAAGACTTTCTATTGGAAGTATCCTGTGTATAAGTTTGTTGCGTTTAAGGACCTTAGGGGTATGGCACGTGAACATTATGCCGAAGCACTTAAGGAAGGCGCAATTACCGTGTGGATTGATACTGAAACGCCGTTTGGTTTTGGTGCACTTGAAGCCATGCGTTGCAACAATGTTGTAGTTGGAAAAATTCCAGAGAATACATTGGAATGGATGGTTGATGAAAACGATGAACTTCGTGACAACGTTATCTGGTTTGACAATATGACCGAAGTACCAGACTTGTTGGCTGATGTTGTTGGTTCATGGATGCAGGATGAAATTCCACAACTTTTGTATGATGAAATGGATAAAACCAACAAAATGTACACCAAGAAAGAATGGGATGAGAATGTTGAAAAACTCATTACTGAGATTGTTGATACCAGAATTAATGAATTTGAGGTAATCAAATCTGGTGTTATTAATAATGATAAAAAAGATGAAGAATAATGAAAGACATTACTGTTATAATCCCGCTTCTGGAAAATCAATTGGATTCAGATGAATTAATCAATGCTGTCAAAAGTGTTGACAAATGCCAAGAGTATTATGAAGGTAAACTTAGCATTCTCTATGTTGTACCTAAACAAAAAGAAATAAAATACTACACAATATTCAATACTGATAACCCAATTGCACAAGAATATATCGAAAATGACACAGGTAACTATGATTATTGTTCACAAATCAACTTTGGTGTAAAACACGTAGCGACTGAATATTTCTCAATCCTTGAATATGATGACTACTACACAAAGAAGTGGTTCAACATGTTCAACGATTATTATGTAACCAATGAAGATGTAAGTGCGTTTTTACCTATTAATATTATTCACAATGCAAAAACAGACGAACGTGAGTTTGTAAATGATATCATTTGGTCAAATGGGTTTGCTAATGAGATTGGGTATATCGATTTCGATTGTTTACAGGCTAGTGGTTCATTTAACCTCACTGGAGGTATTTTCAAAACAAGTGACTGGCTAGGTTACAAACCATCAATTTCAGTTGCATTTAACTATGAATATTTGTTGAGAGCAACAAACAAGAAACAAAAGATTTTTGTTGTTCCAAAGGAAGGTTATCACCATGAAATTTTCAAGGCTGGTAGTTTAACTGACCACTATATCAACACAATATCAGATGATGATAACATGAAATGGTTTGAGTTAGCCAAAAGAGAATATGCTTTTGATGAAGACAGAAACAAGGGTATTATTAATATAAATGATGATGAACTTAAATAAATGGCTAGCGATAATGAAATTAAGGATTTAAAAACAACAGGTGTTGAAGAGGCACCTGTTGTTGAATCTCTACCAAAAAAGAGAGGTAGAAAACCAAACCCTAATAAAAAGAATATGTATTTTTCAGAATATGAAGAAGATATATTCAAGCAATATTTAAGTAGTAATGATGAAACCTTTAGAAACAAAGTGTTTAATGAAGTTCTTTATCCAGTGTTTACTAAAATGGTAGAATCTATTATCAGAAGATATATTTTATTTACACCAGGTGAAGATTTCCAGGACACATTCAATGATGCAATGTCACATTTAATTTCAAAGGTAAAGCATTTTAAACCAGAAAAAAACAAGAAGGCTTTTTCATATTGTGGTACAATCTGTAAAAACTATGCGTTGCATAAGAGACAGAAAACCCAAGGTAATATGCAGAAATACATTTCTTATGACACAATGTATAATGAAGTACACCCTGACACAAGAGTAACAAATGAACCCATGTTTGGTGATGTTAATTTTACACAAACAATAATGATTAAAGCAGCTGATGAAATTGATAAAATGTTGTTGGATACATCAAAATATAATTTAAATGAATCTGACATTAAAGTAGGCATGGCTTTGGTTGATTTATTAAGAAACTGGGATGAAATATTCATGAAACTGGATTCTAACAAATATAACAAAAGTGAGGTTGATTCATTTATTAAAGAGGCAACATTGCTATCGACCAAACAAATCAGGGATGCGAAGAAAAAATATTCTGCAGTATATTTTAAATTAAAGGACCAAATGTTAAATAGTGACTAATTATAATTAGACATGGCTAGACAATTGAAACAATACAGATTAAAACTCGATTCCAAAGAAAAAATCGAGGAGCTTTTGCAAGAAATTTATGCAGAGGCTTGTAAAAATATTGAGGAAGCTCAAAATGAAATTAATAAAATAACCAATTCAACTGACCTTAACAATGAAATTATTGACGGAAAAGCAAAATACGCAAAAGCCATCAACGATTTTATTGCTACTAAGGATAAAGCTATTAACAGGAAATTTGAGATTGCCAAACTCATGACTGAGGTTATTAAATTTAATGGTAACATTCAACAAGCCTTTACTGAAGGTGATGTTCCAGGAGATTGGTCAAACATTGTTGAAAATAATCCAAACCCTGATAATGGTGGTAATAAATCAATAGACTATACACTTAGATAATGCCAACTGCCCAGCAAACCAAAGAAGATGTAATGACTAAAGTTAATGGTATTATTGCTGCACTTAACTTATATCCAGAGCTTAATACCACTAACACACAATTATCATTTTCATCATCAGCAAATCCAATCGATTTGCTTATTGATTTTTTTAAATCAACGAAAGGTTATGATTGGTTAATAGAAGCTGTTTCAAAATTCATTGCATTTGGATTACCAGCACTTGAATTAACTGTAAAAAGTGTTTTGTTGGCAAATATTCGTACTATATTAAGCTGTTCAGTGAGTCCTTTTATCACTGAAAAAATGATTAAAGATGGCGTTGTTTTTAATTTAAATGAAATTGATATCCTTAGTATTTTCAACTATTCTCCATTAAATAAAAAAGTTGATAATCCAGGTAAATATTATTATTTTGGCTGTGACCCAGAAGATGGTATTGAAATTGTTGATGACCTTAAAAAATCAAGGGATTTCAATGCTGTTTTATGGTACGCCAAGAATACACCAGGTGAAAGAATTGTATGGCGACGTGAAAGTGACATAGATAAACCTATTGTTTTATCACAAACAGGTAAACAAGTAAAAAGTAATGGTATCGCTACAATTGAATTTAATGGTAGAGCATCAGGATTAAAAGATGCAGAAGGTGGTCCTCTTTATATACAAGAACCAATTGACAATTGTATTCATGTGTTTATTGGTAACACCACCCCAGAAGTTCAAAATTCACACGAAGCTGATATATCAGAATGTACCAGAAAAATAAATGAATTTGAGAAAATATTGGAGGAGTGTGACAGAATAGAAAAAAGGGTTGTTGAATACAGGAATAATGCAAAAACGCAAGCAATAGACAGAGGTGCTGATGCTGAAGAACTTAATAAAATTGATATTGATGTTGAAAATGACTTATATCTTTTGAAAAAAATCCGTTATGCGGTTGATGGTGTTGATATCGCAGATAAAACGCCTGGCCACCCTATTATAGGCATTTTTCCAAACCCAAATATTGAATTTAATTCAATTCATGAAACTATTACACTATCAAGTGATTTATTAAACACTAATGAAGTTGAACAAAAAAGTGAAAAAACAAATTTAATGGGTAATTTAATGCAAAAAGACTATTACCCAGCAAATAAGAACTACTATTATAGACATCTATTGTTTGAATGGAATACCGACTTCATTACATCAATGAAACTTTTTGATGAAAAGGTTGTTGCTGCACAATTAATAGATTCTTTAACCAACTGTTTGAAATTCAGTGGTGGTATTACAATTACGCCACAAATGCAATTTGTCCAAACACAATTAAAGGATTTAGTTACCAAAATTATAGAAACAGATGAAGGAACTGTCAGTGACTGCTTTTTCTCTTTTACCAACGATAGTTATAATGATTTATTGAATGAGGTTGAATTAAACAGGGCTAATCTTACAACAACAAACCATGAAAACACAAATAACGTGCCTTCAGCAGAAGATGTAATGGCATCATTGAACACATTAAGCCACGATGCTTCAAAAGAAGAGTTACAAAGTGCAATCAGTGGTTCTATTTTTACTGCAACAAACGCATCCACCCCAAACGAATACGGAAAGGATGTCTGGTTTGGTGACCTTAATATTAATGCAAATATGTCAATCATTGACCAATTGCTCACCAAACTTTCTTATGTAATTGTGTTAACCATTATACAACCTAAAATTTATATACTGTTAATGGCAAACCTCAAAATGCTTGGCAGTGACCCGAATTTTGATTTGGTTAAATTTATACAACAATTTAAAGATTTAATTTCACAATTAATTAAATCAATCAGAGACCATATACTTGAATATTTCAAAGATGAATTATTAAAAATCCTTCAAGAGTTGGTTAAAACGCTTGCAATTAAATTAACTCTTGAACAATATCAATATTATATTACATTAATTACACATTGTATTGATTGTTTGAAAATACACAGAAATCAATTTGATTGGATACAGGATGATGTTGATTATGCTGATATAACTGAATTAAATCAATTAGAAAACCAAGAATGTTAATATGGGTTGGATAAATAAAATAGCTGACGCAGTAAATGGCGCATTGAGTTCGTTGAGACCACCTGTAGTATCAATCCCACCAATTTTATTATTGTGTGAGATTATGGATAGACCAGGTTTATCGGCAATTACCTTGACTTCTGCAATTATTGCTCGATTGCCAGAGGCTGGTATTCAAACAGGAGTAAACCCAGATGGTAGTGCAAATATGATATGTCAATATACAAGAATTGTATGTGAAGAAATTATTAAAGAATTTCAAAACCATGCTGTTATTAACAGTGCAATACAACCAGGTAGTATAAACATTACAGGTACAGGTACAGCTGCAGGTATTGCTCCAGTTGCTGTAAATGGTACTAACAGTATTGCAAGTAGTGTAAACGGAATTATTCGTTAAATTTTAATTGAATATGGATTACCAAAATATGACAACCCAGGAGTTGATTGATGAAAAAAACGCATTGGAAGGACAATTCAATGAATATAAAAGCCTATTAGAAGAGGTTTATAATAACATGGAAGAATTGTCACAAAAATATAACCAAATAGAGGAAATTTTAAAACAAAGAAATGGCTAAAAGAGGTTCAGATAGTGATTACATCATAAGAGAAGCAAAGGTCCTAAGTGTTGATGATAATTATCGTGGAGGAAGAATTAAAGTCCGTTTGGGTGGTATTGACGCAAATATTGCAAACGATATCGACCTTCCTTATTGTTTTCCACTTTTACCTAAAATAATTCATGTAAGACCAAAGGTTGGTGAGGCTGTGTTGGTAATATTAGGAAAAAACAATTCTGGTAAAAGTAATAGATACTATATAGGCCCAGTGTTGTCACAAGATTATTTCTACCTTCAAGAAATGTATGACATCAGTGCCCTTAATATGTTAATAAACAGGAAAACAAAACCACAACAAAACCCAGATAATGACCAACTTAATAAAGGTACACTCCCTGAACCAGATGACATTGCTATAACTGGTAGAGAAAACACTGATATTATATTAAAAAATAACGAATTAAGATTAAGATGCGGTTACAAGGAAAATCCAACTGGACCAGTTAAAGACAGATTACATTTTAATTGTGTTGACCCAGCTTATATTCAATTGAAATATAAAAAATTAAAAGACAAAAACGGTAGAGATATAAGCAGTGCTATTAATATTGTGGCTGACAGAATTAACTTATTATCCAGAGATTCTGATACTATATATAATTTAACAGATAATGAACACTTAATATCAGATGATGAATTGTTAAATATTTTAAATACTGCACATCCACTTATTTACGGTGACCAACTTGTGGAATTTCTCAAGAAATTCATTGACTTATTCCAAAGACATACTCATCCGTTTAATATGGAAACACCTGTTATATTTGGTGATGATGTTAAAACACTGCAAACGGATTTAAATGCAATGTTGTCGAAAGCTGTGAGAATTAACTAATAAAAACGCCACATATTCGTGGCGTTAACTATTTATAATATATATTATATTTATTATGGCAATTGTAACACATACATTTTTAGATAAAACTAACTCAATTATTGAGGGTGAAAAGGTTAATATCGGTTTAAACCCAATCCTTGAACTCTATTATGGTATGCCAGTTTCAAGAGGTTTAATTCATTTTGATATTAATAACATCAAAAACAAAGTTGATGATAAAACCTATCCTGATTTAACTAAACTACACCACACATTGAAAATGAAAAATGTAGCTGGATTAAGAACACCTTATCAACACAAATTTAATAGATATAATCACGCTGAGAGGGCCAAGTCATTTGATTTGGTATTCTTTGAAATTGACAGAGACTGGGATATGGGTGGTGGTTTCGATTATCTTAAAGATGGGTATGATGTTATCAATATGATATATTCAACACATGGTTCAAACTGGTTTCAGTGTAGTGATTATAATAAATGGAAAGCCGACGGTATATTTGATAGAGAATATATTGAAGACAATTATTTGATTAAACAACACTTTGATGTTGGTAATGAGGATATTGATATTGATATTACTGATTATGTAAACGATTGTATTAAAGGTAATAAAACCAATTTCGGTCTTGGTGTTGCTTTTTCACACGACCTTGAAGAAATTGAAACTGAACATATGAATTACGTTGGTTTCTTTACAGACCATACACACACATTCTATCACCCATATGTAGAAACCAGATATGATGACTATATTAATGACGATAGAACAAACTTCTATTTGAATAAAGACAACAGACTTTATTTTTACGCCAATGTAGGCGGTGAAATGGTTAACCTGGACGAATTGCCCACATGTTGTGTTTCGTGCACTGAGATACCCGTAAAACAAGCCACAAAGGGTGTCTATTATGTTGAGGTTAATATGAATTCAAAAGAATTTGATGAAGAAACAATGTATTATGACAATTGGAGTAATTTAAAATATAAAGGTGCTGAATTACCAGATGTTGAATTGTATTTTACAACAAAGGCTCCTCATCAATATTTTACATTTGGTTTACCTTATGAAACAAAGAAACAGGAAACAATCGTTCCTTCAATCAGTGGTATTAATCATAAGGAGCAGATTGAACAAGGTGATGTAAGAAAAATTAATGTTGATTGTAAAATTGCTTACACAACAAAACAACAATACGGTATTGATGGTTTGGAATATAGATTATACAGCAAAGCCAGTGACATTGAAGTTGATGTTATCGAATGGACTCCAGTTGAACGTGGATACAACGAGAATTTTTTCTTAATTGATACCAAAGAACTGGCTCCTGGAAAATATTTCATTGCAATCAAGGTAATGAAAGACATGGAGGAAATTATACACAGGGAACTTTGTGAGTTCGATATATTGGATAATAAAAAAGATTTAAGAGTTTAATATGAAAAGAAATATATGTTTAACCGAACAAGACCTTAGTAACATTATTGATGAAACTTTATCTTTAATGTGTGAAAACAAAGGTGTAACCTTCAATGGTGAAGCTTATCCAGATGGTGGATGGGCTGTAATTGTTGTTGGTGGCGTTGCATCAGGAAAAAGTACGGTTGAAAAAAACAAACTCCTTATTAATGGTAAAATAATAAATTCTGACCACTGGAGAGAAATGGTAGCTGATGCTATTAATACAGAAACCAGTAATCCTGATAAAGCAGTAACACATATTAAAGGCACACCACAATTTACCAATGTAAAAAATAAATTAGGTGACAATGTTGATTTAACAAACTCAAATCATGTTAATATAATCAATACCCTATCAACCGAAAAAAATGGTTTTAATTTAACCCATAAACAAAAACAAGCATTACTGGCAGCAAATGCCAATAAACCAAGTAATAGATTACCAAACCTATTATTTGAAATTGG
>AUXO014992877.1_pt1 | contig 13708 bp, 9 predicted proteins | sample 768731 | NCBI WGS metagenome assembly AUXO01 (sample SAMN02715735, study PRJNA202380) | gut metagenome | biome: sheep rumen | host: Ovis aries | place: New Zealand: Palmerston North
TACAAAGTGAAAAGATAAGAGAAAGATTTAAATTATTTGATAAGTTATATCTTGAAATTGGAGGAAAATTATTTGATGACTCACATGCATCACGAGTGTTACCAGGTTTTAAGAGTGATGCTAAAATAAATATGTTTAAAGAATTAAAAGATGACTTAGAAATAATTTTTTGTATAAATGCAGGAGATATTGAAAAGAGTAAAATACGTGGAGAGTATGGAATTACTTATGATAATGAAATATTAAAGTTAATTAATAATTCTAAGAAAATGGGTTTTTCTGTAAATAGTGTAGTTATTACTTTATATAAGAATCAAGTAAGTGTAGATAAATTTATTAATAAATTAAATAGAAATGGTATTAAGACTTATATTCATACTTTTACTAAAGGGTATCCTACTGATGTAGATACAATAGTTTCAGAAGAAGGGTATGGTGCTAATCCATATATTGAGACTACTAAGCCATTAATACTTGTTAATGCTCCTGGACCTGGTAGTGGAAAACTTGCTACTTGTTTATCACAAATATATCATGAAAATAAAAGAGGTATTAATGCTGGATATGCTAAGTTTGAAACATTTCCAGTATGGAATTTAGCTTTAAAACATCCAGTAAACCTTGCATATGAAGCAGCTACTGCAGATTTGGCAGATGTTAATATGATTGATCCATTTCATTTGGAAAAGTATGGGGAAACTGCTGTTAATTATAATCGTGATATTGAAATGTTTCCAGTACTTAAGAGTATCTTAAATAAAGTATGTCAAAAAGATATATATTATTCACCAACTGATATGGGTGTTAATATGGTAGGATTTTGTATAAGTGATGAAAAAGTAGTAGAAGAGGCTGCTAAAAGTGAAATAGTTAGACGTTATTATAATGAAATGAATAATTATAAATTAGGTTTATGTAATGAAGATACTTATAAAAAGATAAAATTATTAATGAATGAATTAGGTATTGATGAGAATTATTTAGATGTTATTAAACCTGCTCTTGATAAAAGAGATAAAGAGAATTTACCAGTTATTGCTTTGAAGGTAGGTAAAAAAATTATTACAGGTAAGAAGACTGATATTTTAACTCCTGCTAGTAGTGTTGTATTAAATGCTTTAAAGGAACTTAGTAAGATACCTGATGATATTAAATTATTATCTCCAGTTGTTGTTGAACCTATGCTTAAATTAAAGAAAGAGTTGGGTAATGGTAGTCATTTGACTTTAAGTGAGACTTTAACTGCTCTTAGTATTTGTAGTGTTACTTCTGATATGGCTAGTAAAGCTTTATCTTGTATTAAAAAGTTACGTGGATGTGAAGCACATGCTACTTATATAGTTACTGGTGGGGATAAAAAGTCTTTAAAAGATTTAAAAATTAATATTACTTGTGAGAGTGAATATATGGAAGAAGAAGCTTAACTTATTAAGCTTTTTTCATTGCATTAACAGTGCTTATTATAGTATAATTATTTTTAGAGTAAGATAATAAGAGGTGTATTATGAATATATTAAAGAAACTTAAATTTCTAATAGCTATAGCAATATTAATATTTATTGTACTTGCTGTTTTTGTGTATCCTACAATTAGTTTTAAGAGTGGAGAAAAACTAATGGTGGATGCTGCTAAGAGATATTTTGAAGTAAATCCTAGTCAAGCTCCAACTGGTACTAGAGTTAAGACTTTAACTTTACAAGATTTGTATAATGGACAATATATTAAAGAAGATATTTATATACCTTATACTGATACACCTTGTGATTTAAAAAAGAGTTGGGTAAAATTAAGAAAAGAAAATGGTAATGATAAATATTATGTATATTTAAAATGTGGACCAATTGATTCTAATGTTGATCATGATGGACCTGAAATAACTCTTAATGGTAAAGATGAAATGATTATTACTAGAGGAGATAAATTTAAAGATCCTGGATATAGTAAAGTATATGATAAAAATGATGGTACTATTACTGATGTTACTGTTAAGGGAAAAGTTAATCCAAATAAAGTTGGTACTTATACTATAGAATATAGTGCTTATGATAAGTTATTGAATAAGAGTGTTGTTACTAGAAAAGTAATTGTTAAAGAGTATTTAAAAAATGTAGTTAAAGATGATGTTAAAGATAAGAAATATTATACTGATTTAAATGCTAATAACTATGTAAGAATATCTAATATGACTTTTAGAATGATAGGTTTTGATGGAGATAATATTAGAGCAGTATCTGATGTTGATTTAGCTAATATCAATTATGATGGAATAGAAAAATGGTTAGATTATTTTGAAAAGAATCTTCAAAAGAATTCTTTAAAGTATTTAGTTAAAGCTAAGTATTGTAAAGCTACTAGTAATATTGATAGTACTGAGTGTAGTGAAACTACTAATAGTAGATATAGTTATATTCCTTCAAATATTGATGTTTTAAATGCTAATGGTACTTATATGAGACCTTTATCTGTTTCTTGGGTTATAAATACTAAAGATGATGAGAGAGCTTATATTACAAAAGATGTATTTGTTACTTATAATGAAGATAAAACTTTTGTTGATCTTAAAAAGAGTGGTCATTATGGTATTAGACCTATGATTACTATTAATGGTAATAATGAAATATTAGATGGTAATGGTACAGCAGCAGATCCTTATGTATTTAATGATGTTACTCCTGCGGTTGGTGGAGAATATTTAAATACTAGACTTACTGGTGAATATGTTATGATAGGTGGATTACTATTTAGAATAATTGATGTAGAAAAAGATGGAACTACTAAGGTTATTGCTATGAGTACTTTATATGATAGAACTAGTAATGTATTAGTAGCTTATGATAATGATCCTACTGTTTATAATCCAAATAAGAATAGAAATATTGGTTCACAAATTAATAATCAAACTAGTAAGTATTTAGATAGTAGTTATTTTGTTAATCATAAGATTACTGTTCCAATATATGAAAAAGAATTATTATATGGAAAAGAGATAGACAAGAAAGAATATACTGTTAAGTTCTCTGCTCCTAATATGTTTGAATTATTTTCTGCATATGATGGATATACTGAGAAGATGGGCTCTTTCTGGTATACTAATTCTTCTAAAACAACTGGATATTGTGGAGCTGTATATGATGCTGGAAGTACAGTTAATGATATGATTCCGTATGGAAGAGGATTTGGTATTAGACCGGTTGCTTTTGTTACTAAGAAGGCTATTATTACAAGTGGAGCAGGAACTATGAATAGTCCATATGTAATAAAGAAATAGGTGTCTTATGAAAAGAATAAATAAGATTTTAATATTAATAAGTGTTTTATTAATAATACTGATTGTTCTTATGGTTTTTGATACTAAGAAGGAACAAGTAACAGTTATTAATAGAGATAAAGAAATTAAAGAAGCTAAAAAGAGTAACAATGAATATGGTTATACTATTGGATGGTTAAAGATTTATAATAGTACGATTGATCTTCCCGTTATAAATATTACTAAGAGTGAAAAGGGTTGGGATGAGGCATTTGTTGAACTAGATGATTATGCTTGGAACTTAGGTAATGATAATAAATTTCATAATAGGATGACAATACTTGGACATAATATTATGAATCTTTCTAGTAATCCAAGAGTTGGAGATAGTGATTTTAAAAGATTTGATGATTTAATGGGTTTTGTTTATTATGACTATGCTAAAGATCATGAATATTTTCAATATAGTCTTAATGGTAAAACTAGGGTATATAAAATATATGCTGTATATTTTACTTCAGCATTAGTAAAAGATGAATATGAGAGTGTTGATTGTGATAAGGATAGATTAGAAACTATTATTAAGTCACAAAAAAGAGATAGTATTTATGATTATAATGTTGATGTGAATGGTAATGATAATATTATGATGCTTGATACATGTACAAGATTTTATGGGACTGCATCTACTGATTCTAGCTTTGTAGTAGCGGCAAGAGAAGTTAGAAAGAATGAAAAGACTTATAGTTATAAAGTGTCTAAGAATAAGAATTATAAAGTGGTTGAAGATAATATGAAAGGTAGTGAAGAAGATGAGAAAGCTTAATTTAAATAAGATTTTTGTATTTATACTTTTATTAGTTTTTTCTACAGTGACTATTAATGTTTATGCTGTACCTCAAACTAATACTACTAATACGGATACTACTAATACAGATACTAATAAAACTGATACTAATAAAACAGACAATAATAAAGATGAAGAGTCTAAGACAGAAGTAAAACCTAAACCTGCTCCTGTATATCATAGATGTCAGTTTACTACTACTAAATTAGAGGGATTATATGGACCTTCTTTGGAGTATGATGTTAAGAGCAAATCATTCTTATTAAAAATTAATATTGCTCGTAAAAATGATAGTGGAGATTATCCTACATTTAAGATTACAAAAATAGCTGGTAGAACTGATTTGAGTGGAGTTGGTCTTACTACTAGATATGGTTCTCCTGCTACTTTAAATAGAAATGTTATTTTAAATGCAGCTTCTGCTGATGATTCAATTGTTATTACACTTTCTACTAGTGATGCTGGAAACTGTGAAGGTAGTAAAAGAGAAATTAATCTATCTTGTGGCTCAGGTTCTTCTGTTGTTGATGAGAAAAATTGTAGTAAATCAATTACTATTACAGTTGATGCTGATGTTGGTGGAGATCAATTAGAGTATGATGCTAAAATTACTCCAATTGCTAGAGGTAATACTTCACTTGCTCAAAAGATAAACTGTGATGCTAGTAAATTAGCTAATTATAGAGATGAAGGTGATACTTTAGATGGTAGTAAGAGTTATACTTTATTTCAAAAGAGATATTGTATGGCTAAGATTATGGCAGAAAAGCAAGGCCATAGTTATACTACCATGAGTGATGTTACTGCTAGAAAAACATTAAAATGTGCTCAATTTGTTGTTGATGTTAATGATGTTGCAACTCAAGGTGGGGTAAAGATTTTAACTGATCAAGAGTTAAAAGATGGTTATAGAAATGCTACTTATTATGAAGCATCTTTTGAAAAAGAATTAATAATGGATGAATATAAATATGAGCATAGATTGGATCCTAATAGTCCTATTACTTATGAGGATCCACCTAAATGTACAATTAATTGTACTGAAACAGTTAAAGTTTTATATGAACCACCTGTTGCTTCTAAAGCAGGATTCTGTTTTGAGTATAAAGTAAAAGTTGAATCAATGGTTTCATGCTCTGTAACAAATGAGCCTGATCCACCAAATCCAAATAATTATAAATATTGTTATCCATCACCTGCATGTCACCACTATCGTCCTGATGGTTCTGATGATGTTATGATTTCTGCTGGACCTACTGATGATTTTGATGAATGTATTAAGAAATGTGATGGTGGTAAATATACTAAGAGTTGTAGTAGGTCTTGCTATAACAAGGTATATAAAGATTATATTAAATCTGGATATTCTAAATTAAGTTATAGTGATAGTCCTACTGTTGTTAGGTTACTTAGTGAAGCAGCTACTGCTAGGTTAGAAGAATGTAAGAAAAAATCGACTAATGGTTGTTATTATAGAGATTCTGTTGCTGATGAGGTATTTTTCTCTCCTAATTCAATTGGTAAGGTACACGGTGTTAAACAATGGATGGCTGGTACATATTATATTAAGCGTGGAGCTGGTCCTAAGCATGCTAAATGGAATTATAAAGATTTCGTTGTTTCAAGAAATGATGGATTTTTCCGTAAAGTTTTTAAAGGTGGAAGCATTTGTGGTGCTGATTGTCACTGGATTGAGGGAAAATGTGAAGGAAAATACTTAAATGAAGAAAGTGGTTATGCTGAATCTGATTATGAGAAGAATGTTCAGAAGTATGAACAAGCTCTTGATAAGTGTAATGCAGGTGCTACTTGTTCTTCAAATACTGTTATTTATACAATGAGTGCGGATTATACTGATGATAAAGGTGTAAAACATACTGTTAGATATCCTGATGGTACTGTTGATACTCCTGATAGTAAAAATAATGATAGTATTACAATAAGTGAGAATACTTCTAGTTGTCCATTACAATCTAGCAAACAATGTAGTAAAGTTAATGGTAATGTAACAACTGAAGAAGGTAAGTTTAATACTCAAGGTATTACTTGTCCTGAGGCATATCCTTCTACATTAAAAGATTTTGGTGGTTGTTATGTATGTTCTAATGCTAATAACTACTATATGGGAGAGATTCGATTCCCTGGTACTTGGGTTGAAAATAAAACAGGAAACATATCATTTACTAAACAGGGTGATGGTTGGAGAAAAGAAAAAAATAAATTCTGTGTACCATTAAATACTCAAGATACTAATAAATTGTGGTATTTATGGTATTTGAAGAAAGAGTATTCTACTGAGTATACATATATTAAAGAGTTTAAAGATTATTGTCTTAATATTGATACTACAGATATTAATACTCTAAAACAAAATGCTAATAAAGAAACTAGAAATTATAATCTTCATGCTACTGTTACTAATTTTGGTTATTATGGATGGAATTTTAATTTAGATTGTTTCTATGGTTTAAATACAAAATACCCGCCTACAACAACTATTACTAAAGAAGTAATTCCTCCTTGTGATACTGATCCAAATAATTATTTTGCTCGTACAGTTAATTTGGAAAATGTTTTCCCAGATAGAGAAAAAGGTGATATATTAGTAAATAATGAAGCTGGTACTAATACTGGTAGAACACCTGGATTTAACTGGACAAGTTATGCATTGATATATTATAGTAAAGATCGTTATATGGCTATTGATCCAATGATGTATCTTGGAGCAGTACAAAAACGAGGACAAGATATTTATAAGGAAGAAAATGAAGATGATTATCTTGATTATGAATTCTATTTAACACCTTCGGTATTAATGGATATTAGAAAGATTAAAGGTAATTATGATCAGCCTGCTTCACCAACTAGTGATGGTAGTAATGTATCAAAATCTAGTGGTTACAATTTTACATCGTGTGGGCGTTCTGTTTATACTAGTGCACTTATTAACTACTTAGAGACTAAGCATGCTGTTAAAAAGAGAATTGATACAAATGGTACTACTAGATGTTGCAATAATCCTAAAGGTAATGGTGAGTGTGAATACTTCGGTGTTGATAAGAATAAATAATTGAAATAGAGCTTAGGCTCTATTTCTTTATTTTTGCTATAAAAATAAGTTATAGTTATATAAAATAATATTATTTGTTTTTATAATAATTGTGCTATAATATAAAGTTATAAAGGAGCGGTTTTGTTATGAAAGATGTTAATTTGAATTCACTGAAGATATTTTTAGAAGTTGCTAATTGTAAAAGTTTCTTAGAAGCTTCTAATAAACTATTTATTACACAACCAGCTGTTTCTAGAAGTGTATCTAATTTGGAACAAGAACTTGGTGTTACTTTATTTTATCGTGCTAATAAAGGTATTAATTTAACACCAGCTGGAGAAGTGTTACTAAGCTATTTGAATGAATGTAAGAATTTATTGGATTCATGTGATAGAGTTTTAGAATCTATGAATGATTCTGAAAATGGAGAAATTGTGATTGGAGTTCAATCTCATATAGTTAGAAATTATTTAATGAGTAAAATGAAACATTTTAGACAAAACCATCCTAAAATTAAAATAATATTAATTGATTTATCTACTGTTGATTTGATTGAATATCTTGAAAAGAGAAAAGTTGATTTAGTAATTGACTCATCACCAATTGAATCTATTTATAATAATTTAGTAATTGAACCAATTAAAACTTTAGAGACAAGTTTTATTAAGAGTGTTAATAATAAGAATAAGATTACTACTTTAGAAGATTTAGCAAATGAAGGATTAATTTTGCCTATTGCGAGAAGTTCTATTAGAAAAAATATTAACAATTTATTTAAAGAAAAAGGTATTGCAATTGATCCTATACTTGAATATGGAACAGAGGAACTAATAATTGAGAGTGTTAGACGTAATATGGGTGTTGGTTATGTTGTTAAAGATGCTGTTGAGTATTTAGTAGAAGATAAAATTATTGAATATGTAAATGTCGAAGAACAGCTTCCTACAATGGAAATTAACTTGGTATATATTAGTAATTATTTAACAAATGTAAGTAAAAGATTTATTAAGGAAGAGATTTATGAAGATGGAGTATAAAACATTTATTAGTAAGCATTATGATGTTGAAAAATTAGATTTATCTTTAGGTAATAGTAATTATTTATTTTTAATATATGATGATAAATATTATTACTATTTAAAAAATAAAAAGTTCTTAGATGCTAAGTCTATTACTAATATATTAGAAGTAATTAATGAACTTAATGAAAGTTGCGAATTAAAAATTACTAATTATTATCCAATATGTTTTTGTAAAAATACTTTAGTTATTGCTTTTAGAGCAGATGTTAATAGTATAAGTAATCTTGAAAAAGTTAGATTTTTTGAATTAAGTGATGATTATAAAAAATTATGTAAATATCATGAAGAAAAGTTTTCTACTATATTTATTTCTAGTAATGTAGAAAAAGAAATTACTATGAGTCAAAAGTATATTAGAAGATATAAATTTCATGAGAGATTTATTAAAAAATATATATTTACTGAGAAGAAGAGAAAGAAAAAAGAATTTCATGAATTATTAGTCGATTTAATACCTAAAAAGAAGAGTATTATTGATGTTAGTTGTGGAGATAATTCTGATATATTTAGGATTGCTAGAGAAAAGGGATATAAGACTATTGTTGGTAATGATATATGTCTTAATTATTTAAAGACTCAAAAAGATTTAGATGTTATTTTTACTAATGATAATATTGAAGAAAATTCTATTAAGAAAAAGTCTTATGATGTTAGTTTTGTTAAAAATACACTACATCATATGAATAATTTACTTTGTATTAATAATTTATTAGATATGTTAGCAAACATTTCTAATGAGATTGTTATTGTTGAGATACTTAATCCTCAAGAGACTGGTGGTCTTCCTAAGTTTTTAAATACTTATTTATATACTAAGTTTTTAAAAGATGTAGGTAGATGCTATTTAAATGAAGTACAACTTAAGAATATTATTTATAATAAGTTTAAAAATTGTAAAATAGAATATCATAAGTTTGTTAATGTATTAGGTGAATACATGGTTTTCAAAATAGTTAAGGAGGAGGGATAGTTATGAGAGTAGAGACAGAGTCAAAATATTATTGTATTGAACCAGAAAAACTAATAGATCAATGTGAAAAATTAGGATTAAAGAGGGTAAAATATATTACTGAAGATGATGAGTATTTTACTGATTTAGATAGTGCTTTTATTAGAAATAGAACATGTCTTAGAATTAGAAATACAGATAATAAAGATATGGAAATTACTTTTAAAGGGAAATCATTAGAATTACTTGGTCAATATTCAAAAATAGAGAATAATATTAAAGCATTAAGTAGTGAATATGATAATTATGTAGCTTTATTTAGTTCACTTGGTTATTATTCTTATGTTAATGTTAATAAAGAGAGAATTATTTATAATTATCCTGATAAGAAATATGAATGTAATTTAATGATAGATAAATTGAATGGTATAGGTGGTTTTGTTGAGTTTGAAATCATTGCGAATGGTGATGATTATCATAGAGATGAACTTATAAAAGAACTTAATAGTTTTGTTAGAAAGTTTAGTGAATTTAACTTAATAGAAGCTACTGAACCATATAGAGATATTGTTGCAAAGAATATTTATAAGAATAAAGTATTAAATAAAAATAAAGATTTATATTTAGATATAGATTATGTAATAGTAGATTTAGAAAAAGATTTTTATAAAAAGAATAAAGAAAAGCTTGAAGATATACTTGGTCATAAAGTTAGATGGGGTATGTTTAAAAATATAGATAATAGTGAAATAGAAGAATTAATAAATGATTATTTTCTTAATAAAATGTTTGATACTAATGAGTTATTAGCAATATTTAAGTTGTTGAATGAAATTAATTATCATAAATATTTTATTACTAAAGCTAATAGATTGTTTTATAAAGGTTTATTAAAGAAACTAGGTATTGATATAGATATTGATAAAGACTTGGTAAATGGAACTGAAATAAATAAAAGTGTGTTAAAGAAAGCAGTAGTACTTGGAGATAGTTTAAAAGATATAATTCAAACTATTTTAATTATTATTAATATGGAGTCAGAATGAAAGCAATATTATTAGATTTAGATGGTACTTTAATAAATAGTGAGAAAGCTTTTAGTAATTGTTTTATTGATGTATTAAATAATAAATATGCTTGTAATGTTACATTAGCTGATTATAAGAAGTATGAATTAGAAAACAATGCTTTATTAATAGATTATTGTAAAAAGAATGGAATGATAGATAGTAGTATTTTAGATAGTGATATTATGAGTATTGTTTATGATAAGTATGAAGATTATTTTAGAGAAATAATTAAAGAAGATGAAGCTAGAAGTAATTTTTCAATACTTAGAGAATTAAAAAAGGATTATTTACTGGGATTAATAACTACATGTAGAAGATATTATTTAGATATATTAGACAATGAAGAGAAGATTTATGAATTATTTGATATAGTTATTGCTAGAGAAGATGTTAAAGAATTAAAACCTAATCCAGAAGCTTATTTAAAAGCTTTAGAAGTACTTGGTATTGATAGTAGTGAAGCTATTAGTTTAGAAGATTCTAAAAGAGGGGTAGACTCTAGTGTTTTATGTGGTATTAAAACTATTAAAGTAGATAATTTTACAGAGATTAAGTATGATGATTCTAGAACTATACAAGAAGAAAGTGCTAATAAAGTATTAAAGAAAATAGCTAGTTATAAATAGAAGTTATATAAAGTATAATTAGTATTTTATATAACTTTTTTTATGTAGATGATGTAAGACTTAAAATGTGGAATGATACTGGATATAAACAATTAATTGATTATTTAAAAAAGAATAAGAAAATCTAGAAATAGGTTTTCTTTTTTGATATAATGATATTGGGTATGATATATGAAAGAATTATTTGATAAGACAAAAGTAGATTTTCATATTATAGAAAAGAATGATAAAGGAGTGAAAGATTATTTACTGGGATTAATTACTACATGTAGAAGATATTATTTAGATATATTAGACAATGAAGAGAAGATTTATGAATTATTTGATATAGTTATTGCTAGAGAAGATGTTAAAGAATTAAAACCTAATCCAGAAGCTTATTTAAAAGCTTTAGAAGTACTTGGTATTGATAGTAGTGAAGCTATTAGTTTAGAAGATTCTAAAAGAGGGGTAGACTCTAGTGTTTTATGTGGTATTAAAACTATTAAAGTAGATAATTTTACAGAGATTAAGTATGATGATTCTAGAACTATACAAGAAGAAAGTGCTAATAAAGTATTAAAGAAAATAGCTAGTTATAAATAGAAGTTATATAAAGTATAATTAGTATTTTATATAACTTTTTTTATGTAGATGATGTAAGACTTAAAATGTGGAATGATACTGGATATAAACAATTAATTGATTATTTAAAAAAGAATAAGAAAATCTAGAAATAGGTTTTCTTTTTTGATATAATGATATTGGGTATGATATATGAAAGAATTATTTGATAAGACAAAAGTAGATTTTCATATTATAGAAAAGAATGATAAAGGAGTGGGCTATTCTATTAGAATTGGAATGCCTACTTTTTTTGGATGGATTGATAATGTTAAAATAGTTATTGATAATAGAGAAATAAACTTAGAACATATTTATAATAAGGGTGATTATGCTTATTTTTATACTGATTTATTTTTAGAGACTAAGGCTATTTATAAATATTATTTTAAATTTAAATTAAATGGTAAAGATATGATTTATGATAATAATCTTAAATTAAGTAGTAATTTTTGTGTTCCAGATTGGGCTAAAGGTAAAATAATGTATCATATATTTGTAGATAGATTTAATAAAAGTAGTGATAAGCAAGAGTTTGAAGGAAGAAAAGTTCATAAAAATTGGAATGAGAAAATGATTATTGGTCCTGATGAAAATGGAATATGGAATAATGATTATTATGGTGGAGATTTACCTGGTATTATAGAGAAACTTGATTATATTAAAAGTTTGGGAGTAAGTATATTATATTTAAGTCCAATAGTATATAGTCAATCTAATCATCGATATGATACTACTGATTATGAGTTGATAGATCCATATTTAGGTGATTTCAATGATTTAGAAAAGTTGTGTGATGAAGCTCATAAAAGAGGAATAAAAGTAATAGTTGATGCTGTATTTAATCATACTGGCGATGATAGTAAATATTTTGATAGATATAATAGATTTGGCAATGGTGCTTACAATAATAAAAATAGTATTTACCATGACTTTTATAGATATAATGAGAATAATGATTTTGAGTATTGGTGGGGATTTAAAAATTTGCCAGAGACCAATTGCTATAGCGAAGCTTGGAAGAATTATATATGTGGTGAAGATGGGATTATTGATAAATGGTTTAGTCACGGAATAGATGGTTTAAGACTAGATGTTGCGGACGAGTTAAGTGATGAATATATTGAATTGATTAGAAAAGCAGTAAAGAGAAATAAAGAAGATGGATTAATAATAGGTGAAGTTTGGTATAATCCTATGCGTATGAATAGGCATTATTTAGAATCTGGAAAGGGAATGGATTCTGTAATGAACTATTTACTTATAGATGCTTTGATAAGATATTTTAAATACAATGATGATAATAAACTTAGAGATGTATTAAAACAAATACAAGAAGAATATCCAGAAGATACAATAAATAGTTTGATGAACTTTACATCTACTCATGATATTTCTAGAATTATTAATATATTAGGAAGTGATGAATTTCTAATAAATGGTGAATGGAGTTGGAATGTAAGAGAAGATAATTATGATTATTTGAAGAAATTTGATATGTCTTCTGAAGAGTTTGATGAATTAAAAAATATACTTGAAGCTAAAAGACAAGGTGAAATTACATTAACGGATGAAGAATATGAACAAGGTAAAGATATGTTAAAAAGATATTTATATACACTTATATTTTTACCTGGGGTTGTTTCAATTTTTTATGGAGATGAGATTGGTATACAAGGACTAGGAAATCTTTCTAATAGAAAGAGTTATACTTGGGATAATATAGATTATGAATTATTATCTTTTTATAGAGAATTAGGTAGAATTAGAGGAAGAGAAAAATTTTTAGAAGAAGCTAATCTTAAGATAAAAGAATTGGATAAAGATAAATTTATATTTGAAAGAGAAAAAGATGGTGAAAAGGCACTTATTATTGTAAATAATAGTGAAAATATATTAGAAGGAATAATTCCAGAAGAGTATCTGGATTATGATTATTATTATAATTCTTCTGATTCGGTTTCTAGTGAAGTAGACAAATATAGTGTATTTGTATTGAAAAAAACAAAAAGAACTTAAAAACAGTTCTTTTTTTATGTATAATTATAATAGGTGATGTATATGAAGAATAAAAAGGTAGTAGTTATAGGTTGTGGTAATGTAGGTATGAGTTATGCTTATGCATTACTTAATCAAAGAACTTATGTTAATGAACTTGCTTTAATTGATTTAAATAGAGAAAGAGTAGAAGGAGAAGTAATGGATTTAAATCATTGTCTTGCTTTTTCTCCA
>AUXO017923270.1_pt1 | contig 13708 bp, 10 predicted proteins | sample 768731 | NCBI WGS metagenome assembly AUXO01 (sample SAMN02715735, study PRJNA202380) | gut metagenome | biome: sheep rumen | host: Ovis aries | place: New Zealand: Palmerston North
GTTGTACATTCACGATAACATTCGTTTTGTGATGATGCGCCAGCCGCGGACAATGTGTATATTCCGTTCGTTGCGTCGGAACATGAATTTAATCCCTGGTCTGTGGTTTCATTATACAATGCATTTGTTAACCCAGGACAGAAATTACCCGCTGTACATTGTGTTCCGTTTTCATCTTCGGAACCTGCCTCTAAATAATTTCCCGCGACGATGTTATATAAATCATCTGTATATTCTGCGGTGGCGTTAACCGTCCCCTCGTACACGCCCATATTTGCTTCGGTTGCCGCACCGGTATATGTATAATCTTCCTGCATTAAACCGGTGGATGGAAAATCACCCGTATTACTTGGTTCCGCCATTGCCGGCGCAACAAAGCCCATTGCGAGTGCACTGGTTAAAAAGATTTTTTGTTTCATGGTTTTCCCTTTCCTTTTTTCCTATATAAACACTCTACAAAAAAAGCGATTCGTTGTGCAAGTATTTTTTTCACACAAAAAAACACCCACGAATTTGCGGGTGTTTTTATTTATTGCTTTTTTCGGTTTTTTATAATTCAACCTTGCCATTGGTGGCGATTATGTCTGCGCCATCTATTTTGATTTTTCCGCCCGCTTCACGGACCAATAATTCACCGGCGGCGATTTCTGCAAAATCAATTGGGTCCGAAACAAACGCGTCCATTTTACCAGATGCAACAAATGCTAAATCCAATGCAGGACACCCCGTTTCAAGTGCGGTTCCTTCTATCACTGGGCGCATTCCGGTTGTATTATAACCAATTGTTAAATCATGTGGTTCATTTAAATTAGAAACATGGATTTTTTCAGAATGATACGCATAAAAGATATATGCGCCATTGCCCGATTCTGCATAATATAATCTGTCTTCGATTGGGGAATAAACCAATGCTATTTTTGTTTCACCGTTTGTACGCAATGCCAAAGAAATCGCAAAATGTGAATTTCCACGAACAAAATTGCCCGCACCAGATAATGCCAGAACAAATTCATCGCGACCTTCGCCCGATTTTGATACATTTGGTGTCAACAAACCAGCACTTGGGCGAACCAATTGCAAATCGTCAAGAATGCTTTCTTCGATTCTTGCAGATGCCTTGGCTACGAAATCACGCGCACCACGCAGAGATTGCTGTAAATTTTCAACTTCGCCAAAATCGTGGCGCAAACCAGTTGCTGTATTTTGCAACGCAGCAAACATTTTGTTTAATTCTGTTGAACCTTTTATCAGCAAATCCATAATATCCCCCTCAAATTCAGAGAATTATTAAAAATTAAATCCAGCAAATTTGCTTTTGAATTCTTCTGCGCGTTTACCCTTGGCACCTTCGTTATTACGTTGGCCAGTCCATGCAGGATGGTTCAAATTATCTGTTGATAAAATCAAATCTTTTTTAACAGAAGAATACATTTTTACTGTTTTTCCGTCAGTTGTTGTGACGTTGATTTCATGATATTCTGGATGAATTCCTTTTTTCATCTTATAATCCTTTTTATTTTTTGTAGAACTTACTAGCCGACAGATTATACCTAGTTTTTTCGTAAAATCAAGATAAATTACAGTGTTTTTTAATATTGTCCGATACATCCCAGATACGAATTACCCGTAGATTCCAAGATATTTATAAATTGATTTGGGTTTTTACCCTTAAACAAAGCCAAAATCGTTCCCGCATCTGTCGCCAACATATCAGACACAGTTGCGATGGACGAATTCATTTTCTTGAAAAAACCGCTGGCAGGACGGATTTCAGCGGCAAATAATTGTTGTTTTCCATGTGGTTTAGCCTTTGATTCGGCAACAATAACCATCAATTGACATTCTGGGGAAATAATGATTTTTTCAACGATAACTCCGTTTCCACCCAATAATTCACCCCACCAGCCCGTAGATTCACAAAACACAGGATAATAAATAGTGGCATCTATGTTCTTCTTGAAAATTTCACCCAAATCGAAATCATCAAGAATAACTTCCGGCATGATACCCGTGTCATTATTTATAACCTTGCGCGCCAACTGGTAATCTGCATTACCATTTGTTGAATCTGGCCAATAAAGAATCGGAAAACTTCTCATCACTGTGAATTATATCAGATTCGGTTCGATGAAAAAAGTAGTGAAAGTTAAATAAAGTACTTGATTTTTTATTTTTTTATTGAAGACAGCCATTTTTTGGCGTTTCCCCACATTATTTTCATATCATTTTTCGCAGTTTCATAGTATTTTTCTGATATTTGTATCTTGAATAACATATTGGTCAATTGTGGTATCATTGTCATAAACATAGCCATAAATATACCCAATAAAATCGTGGTAATTATGCTGTTGTTCGCCATTACCAAGCCGTCCATCAAAAATTTCGAATCGTTTCTTTCTATCGCTGTCATTAACATATCTGAACCATAGAAAGAACCAAATGCCGCATTTAACACCATAACCGAGAATGTTAAAAACACAACTGTTAACGCAATTCCGACAACTGCCTTTACAACATCATCTATCATTTGGCGAATCGTTCTGCCCCCTTTTGGAAAGAAAGCAAAATCTTTGTCATCAAACATCCATGCCATTAACATTAATGGCAACATAATCAAATCCATTGATAATTTTACAAACACTTCAAGAAAATACAAAGGTATCGGCAACAATGCTATAAAATACAACACAAACACCAACAATCCCGCAAAAAATATAGGAATATTCGGGAATATCGGCATTACCCATAATACCTTGTGTTCATAATCATAATTAAATGCCATATTCATCATTGTCCAACCAACCATCATGCCAAGTCCGGTTATTTGATGAACATTTGCAACCTCACACGCCAATTGATGACGCAATTTTGGTGAAAAAGCCCCATACGCAGACGCATCGGCAGAAACCGTCACGGGGTCTGCAATTGCAGTCGCAACCATACATTCTGAAAATTTGCTGTTATCAGATATGACATAATCAAGCGATGTCCCGATAGTTAGCGCAGGTTCTATCAAAATAGAAGTTATCATTCGTGGCAAAGGCATCAACAACAATGTTATCAAAACAACCAATTTAACAATATATGAACCGAAATTGCCCATTATTTTTGATGCTTCTTCAAATTTACCGTTGATAAACCCAGATGTCATTCGCCACGCAATAAATATCGCCAATAATGTTATTGCCATTGGAATAACAACTTTGCCTATCGCTGAATAAACCTTTGGCAACAGGTTAGACATAGAAATCATAACATCTGAAAACATTTGGCATGTCCAACATGAAGAAAAGAAATCAAGTGCACTGGCCATGTCCACCGGTGATGCCGTACGCCATATAGAAACACCTATTATTCCAACACCAACTGCCGCCCCACCAATAACCAATGGCACAACCGCACCAGCACTTAATGGAAATAACGCTATAAACCACAGCCAAAATTTTTTTAACACTTTCATAATTTTAATTATACCACAAAATATATAAAATGTGATATAATTCAATAATAAAAAATATATATAAGAGAGAGAATGCGTTTTTTAAACAAAAATTTATTGCAAATTTTTTGTCGCAACATTTTTTGTGTTGGGATTTTTTTGCTCTGCTTTTTTCAACCAGCGCACGCGGATATGGTCGACACATATAATCTTGCCCCGTTTGTTCCGTTGGTACTTGAAACAATGATGAATATTGCAACATCACTGTATAATTATTTTGTCGGAAATGGCGATGGGATAATTTATATTTTGATTTATGTGTTTCTGGGGTTCTATCTGTGTTTATATTTAACAAAAATGTATCTGCCAAAAGATTGGCTTTCTTTCATCGGGTATGGCGAAGGTGGTGAATTCTGGTCTGGCAAAGCAGACGCGTGGTCTATTGCAGATAATGTTATGAAACCTTGCTTTCGTGCAATTGTCGCAATATTTTTGTTATTACAAATAAAACCAATTTATGTAACAGAATGGTTGGTTAATCCGTTCCTTGAATTTGGTGCTATTTACACAGAAGGAATCTTGTCCACAACCACATCTGTAACAGCCGCCCAACAAATGGCACCGGTTTGTCCTGCATCTATCGAAGAATCTGGCTGGATATCAAAACGCAGTTGTGATTTCTTGATTCAACCTGTGTATATAATCTCAAAAGAAAATAACAAAATTATAAAATATGGTTTTGATTTTTTAAAAACTGGCATACGCGATATATTAACTCTGTTCTTACATAATTCAGAACCATTGTTAAATATAATAACGGGAATATTGTTGTTGGTTGCATTTGTGTCTGCAAATTTATTTATGGCATTGCTTATAATTCAGGCTATATTCGATTTTTGTTTGTCGTTAATTATGTATCCATTTAATGTGTTGGCATGGGTGGCAAAAAAATCTGATAAATGGTTTGATGTTTTACCTGCTTTTAATCAAATAATCGATTCATTAAAAAAATTAGTTATAACAATGATTGCGTGTGCATTTATATTATGCGTAAATATTGCGGTTGTTCACGCCTTGTTCAATTGGTCATCATCTGTGTTCGTTGTTGCTGCTGGTGGCGCAGCAAGTACAAATGTCCCTGCAATTACAAATACAGCCATGAATTTCGGACAACATTCTATTTTATGGTTGTCAGCGGTTTTAACATTTTTCTTGATGCAAAACATATTCAAAATGACACGCGAAAGATTGGATATGTACACATCTGGAACAAAACACGATTTACACACACAGGTAACTGGCGATTTATCAAGGTATTGGGAAAAGATAAAGGCCATACCTGGAAAAATAGAAACAATTTGGGACCTTGGCGAAAAGGCGTCAAAAAAGAAATAAAAAAATGGAAGCACTGGCGAACTCTTTAATAGATTCTGGAATGCAATGCTGGACTTGTCCTGTGTTTGATTCTTTGTTTTCTATTATTTCAAATGCTGCGGCTGCGGCATATCAACGTCTGACATTAATCAGTGTTATAATATTTTGTGTTTTATTTGCCTTTTATGTTTTAAATGCTGTTTGGCAAAACATCAAAAGCAATTATGAAGACCCATTTTTTCAAAAATCTTTAAGACCTGTATTAATTAAATCTTTACTTGCATTGTCAATATTAAGTATGGGCGTCGCAGTTCCTAAAATGATTTCAACAATTACATTTGAACCTGCTGCAGTTATGACATTGGGATATTCAAAAATATTACTACCAGCAGATTACAAAATCCCAGATGACTATCAAGCAATTCAATTGAATGACAAAGGTTTCTTTAACCCAGAATTAAGAGATACAATTATAAAAATTATTCAAACTAGTATTGCTAATTTCCAAGTATATGTAAAAATTGGTATCGCCATTATGGACGAAGCTTTTTCAATAAAGGCTTTATTTGGTATTGGACATTTAATTAAACATATATTGATATTTTTTATTGGTATGTTTTTAACATATAAATTTGGAAAACTGTTTATCCATTATTCATGCTGTTTTATGGATGTTATTATGGCAATGGCTATGTTTGGTTTCTTTTTCCCGTTGTCTGTTGTTTTATTTGTATTCAAAGGCGCAAAAGATTTACCAAAATGGATGGAAAAGTTGGGCGGATCATTGGGTATCGGTCAAATAAAAAAATTAATAAATGCGATAGTATCTATGGCATCTGCGATTTTAACATATACTGTCATAATGTTATTAATTCGAGGCTTTTTAAATCAAAATGGTGTTGATGCAGATTCAATTCGCAATTCAGCAGAAGCGTTGTTTGATTTTGACCTTGAAAATTCAACCGCAATGGAATTGACTTTATCTGGTTCAATTGTGTTGGTTTATGTTCTTGAATACATAGAAAAACAAATTCCAGAAATAACAAAAAAGATATTAGATATATTTGGTGTAAAACAAGAAGATTCTTTATCTAAAGAAATGGGCGATAATATGTTGGCACTGACAAACATTATGTTTGATAATGCAAAAAAGGTTGCTAAAACAATTGCAGACCCAGATAAAGCACTCGCAGAATCAAAAGATGATTCTAAGAAAGAAGAAAAGAAAGAAGAAAAGAAAGAAGAAGAGAAAAAATGATTAAAGCTATGCTGATAAAACTTTTGTTAAAAGTCATTATCGGTGCAATCGCATTGGGTTGCGGTATTTGGTATTTATCTTCTTCATTAGGCGAGGCATCTTTATCTTATACCAGCGTTGATGCATTTATGACACAAATCGGTGTTGAAAATGGCGATATTGCAAGTGCCAATGGTTGTTTCTTGTGCGGATATATTCAAGATTTGTTTGCCGTACTTGGGCGCGCAACAGAAATGTTTTGGAACGCAATAATTCACAGTTTATGGATATTGATGGTTATTGGTTTTGGTTTATTCATAATATATCACACATTAAAATTCTTACGCGAAAACGCAACATCAAAAGATGTCATAGATTTAACCGATAAAGAACCTGAGATGAAATTTTCTAAATGGTTTGAAACCGTTTGGAAAACAGGTGCCAGAATTTTAATGGCTGCCGCGTTTTTGGGTGTTATGAATTGGGGTGGAACAGGTGTTTTAAAAACAACAACAAATATAATTGTGACACCTGTTATGTATATTGGTTCTACTTTATCTATGGCTGCAACCGGTGTAATAAGTGGCGCCCATTGTGAATTAACCGAAGTCGCAACAAAAGATGAAGATATATTAAACCCTGTATTAAAACCATTTATGTGCGTTATGGGAAATTTAAATACAGTTATGCTGGCTGGTGCGGGTGGTGGTTTTGCTTTGATGAATTATGCATGGCTGGGGCTTGGTGGCGGTGTATTTACTTGGGTTGCAGGATTATTGCTTGTGATATTATTTCTAGTAATTGGTTTTGATTTGGTTTTTCAAGTATTAAATGTATTATTTAAATTGATATTTATAATAATATTTATGCCGATGCTTATTGCAGCCAGTGCATTTGAAAAAGTATGGGGACTTGCAAAAGGTTTACTTGACGCATCTATAAATATGCTGATTACATCCAGTATCAGTATATTAAAAATATCACTTAAAATAACCATTATGTACGCGATTGTTTTCTTTGCAGCAGACACATATTACCCAGGTCCAGAAGACACCTTCACAACAATAATGCCACCGTTAATGGGACATCTTCAAAACGAACCAGCTTCCCCAGAAGCAATGTCTGTGATGCAAGTATTTTCAAATTGTGAAAAAGTTTCTCTGAAAAACGGGCAAATGGACAAAGACACTTTCAAAGATTGTTTTGAACAACAAAAAGCAATCGTTGAAAGTCAATATCCAGATGCATTTGATTTCATGGACGACGGTTTTGAATTTTTATTATTTATGATTGGGTTATTCTTTTTGTATTTCTGGGTTGTATCGGAAAAGATTGATAATATGCTTAAAGACAAAGATACAAAAGAAGTATTCAATTATGGTGGTTGGATAAAAGATTTCGGAAAAACCGTATATAACATACCAGGGCAAATATATGATAAAATAAAAGATAAAGTATAATGAATAAAATTATAAACATCTTAAAGAAATTGTTTATGTGTATTTTATGCACTTGGTGTTTATGCTTTAATTCTTTTGCAGACACCAATTTGCCATTGGGTGAAATCGGTGATTTTGGTGCATGGATAACAAAAGATAATATGGAATCTGTCAATACCAGCATGACTGAAGACATGACATCTTTCCAACATAAATTTGAAACAAATTTAACATCTTCTAATTTTGTTCCATTGGAAGTAAAAATCGGATTGGCGTTTATGAAGGCATTGTCATCTATAGATTATGTTTTAAAAATATCTTTGGTCAGATTTACGATTATATTTTTGTTCATAATGTATGCTTTTTGGGTTGGATTGGAAGCATATAAAATGATTCGCGAATCAACCGATTATAAAACTGTTATATACGATATATTCAAACGGGGCGCAATCATTGCAGCATGGGTTTTAGTGCTTGATTTGGGTGTTGCAAAAACATTTTCAATGATTATCACACCAATTATTTCGCTTGGAACATATTTATCTAACTTTATTTTGTCTTCTGTTGCAGAAACATATAAGGTTGATATTCCAGACACTTGTTCAACAATACAAAAATATGTTGCTGCAAACGCATCTGACAAATTGCTTATAGAACCAGAAACAGCCGCAAACATTATGTGTCTGCCTGCGCGTCTTTCTGTGTATTTCTATAATGCAATTGGTTTAAGTTTTCGTTGGATAATTAATGGTTTTGGACACAGTGCAACCGCCGTAGTTATGGGAATTGTTTCTTTATACATTTTTGCAAAATGTATTTTAAAATACGCCTTTATGACATTGGGTATTGTTGCAGATTTGTTTTTAACATTGTTAATGTTGCCTTTTACTGCTTTGGCAGAATCAATGCCAACAACAAAAGAAAACAATTATGCCGGACAAATATTTTCAGGATTGCTGAAAGTATTCAACACAAAAAAACTATCAGAAGTCATTTCAACTTTTGTTAACACCGCAATTTATTTTGTATCTTTATCAATTGTTGTTGCGGTTGCGGCGGCATTGTTATCTTATATTGTCAGAACGGGAACAAACACAACATATGTTGTTGGTTCTGCGATGACAACCATATTATGCGGTTATTTGGTTTTGCATATATTGGGCGAAGCAGACAAACTCACAAAAGAAATCGGTGGCAATATAGATAATTCATTTGGCGAAAAATTAAAGAACGATACAAAAACTATATGGAACAACACCAAGAAATTTGCTGGCAAATTAATAAAAGCTTGGGCCAGTAAATAATTAAATAAACTCCACAAAATCACGAACGATGTTTTTTATTCCCTTGTTTTTGAAAGCAATCGTTAAAACATTATTGTTTTCTGAAATAACAACACCATTACCCAATGTTTTATGTTTAACCATTTTACCAACAATACTGGTTTGTGGTTTTGGTGTATGCTTTACTGGTTTATGTTCAACCATACTGTCATAATCACCGAATGATTTCATAAAAGATTTGTCCATTTCATTTATAAATCTGGACGGCGGATTATATCTTCTTTCACCAAAGACAGTTCTTGCCATAGCATTTGTTATAATAACACGTTTTCTTGCACGGGTAATTGAAACATAAGCCAATCTTCTTTCTTCTTCTATATCGCCTTCCTTGGTTGTTTTATCGTTCGGGAAAATACCTTCTTCCCAAGCAGGTAAAAACACATTTTCAAATTCAAGTCCCTTGGCTGCATGAATAGTCATAATATAAACAACATTTTTATCTTCTGTTTCATTATCATTATCATCTGTCATCATTAATGCAGCATGCTCTAAAAATAATGGCAAATTATCATACTTAGAAATCACATCTAATAAATCTTTGATATGTTCAATTCTTTCTTTGTCATCTTCATTTTTGGAATTGCGCCACATATCCATATAGCCACTGGTTTCCAATAATGTTTTAACAGCCTCTTTGGGTTCCATATTTTGCCAATCAAAATCAAAAGCGTTTATAAACGATTGAATATTAGCAGTCTGTTTTACAGATAATTTTTCGGTTTTAATTGCGTCCATTAAACTTTTACCACTGGCGCGTAATTTATTTATTGTTGCGCCACCGATTTGACGACTTGGTTTTGAAATAATTCTTTCAAAAGAAATATCATCAAAAGGATAAACCAATAATCTGATATAACTGATTGCATCTTTAATTTCTTCGCGTTCATAGAATTTTGTTGCACCAATAATTTTATAAGGTATTCCACGCGAATTAAATTCTTCTTCAAATGTTCTGGATATTGAACCTGCCCTGATTAACACAACAAAATTGCTGAAATTATTATTCCCATTTCGTTGAATTGTATCTGCAATGAAACGCGCTTCTTCCCATTCATTTGGTACGGTTAAAACATATACATTTTCACCCATGTCTGCATTCGGAGATTTTTTTAATTCTTTGCCGAGACGTTCTTTATTATTTCTTATCAATGAATTTGCAGCACCCAATATATTTCCGCTGCTGCGATAATTTGTTTCAAGGCGAATTATCTTTGCATCTTTGTATGTTTTATTAAAATCAAGAATATTTCTTATCTCTGCACCACGCCACGAATAGATAGATTGGTCATCATCGCCAACACAACATATATTTGGAGATTCTTCGTTTTCAGTTAACAATTTAAGCAACTTCATTTGTGCCGCATTTGTATCTTGAAATTCATCGACCAGAATAAATTTAAATTGGCGTTGATATTTACGCAAAATCTCTTCGTTGGTGGAAAATAGTTTAATAACATACAAGATTATATCACCGAAATCTATCGCGCCTGTACGGGTCAATTCTGCGTTATATTCGGCAAGTATTTTTTTTGATATATTCCCCAACATTGTTAATTTATCAATATCATAAACACCTTTGTCTTTGATATTAGATATTCTGTCCACCCAATCAGATGGGTTGTATTCTTTCGTACTGAGTCCTAAATTTTCCAAGACGTGTTTCAATACTTTTTGTTGTTGTGCATCATCATAAATCAAGAAATCGCGTCTCAATCCGACTAAATCACTGTTGGCGCGTAAAATTCTTAAACATATTGAATGAAATGTCCCCATCCACAAATCACGACACAGGTGTGCAACCTCTTCATATTGAGCGACACGAAAACGCATTTCATTTGCAGCCTTGTTTGTAAAAGTAAGTGCCAATATCTGCCATGGGTTTGCAAGTCCCTGATATAAAATATGCGCAATACGAGATGTTAAAACACGTGTTTTACCAGTTCCAGCCCCAGACAACACCAATAATGGACCATAAACTGTTTCCACAGCCAATTTCTGTTCTTGATTTAAATCTTTCATATAATTCATAGAAAAAATCCAATTTTCCATATTGTAATTTATAAAAGTTTTCTATACAATCATTTTGTTTAATAAAACGATAGGTTTTTTGTTATGTCACGAATTATTTGCTTTGATATTGAATCTACTGGACTTGATTATATGCACGGCGACAGATGTATTGAAATTGGTGCTGTGGAAATCATAGATAACAAAATAACAGACAATTCATTTCATGAATATATCAATCCAGAAGGCAAAGTTATTCCACCAGAATCATACATGGTTCATAAAATATCAAATGCATTTTTGGAAGACAAACCAACAATGGCTGTTATTGGTCCAAAATTTCTTGAATACATCGGCGATTCACCAATTGTGGCACACAATGGATTGGACTTTGACTTTCCGTTTATGAACAAAGAACTAACCAATCTTGGATTAAAACCAATACCACGCGAACAAATGGTAGATTCTCTTATTATCGCGCGCAATCGTTTGTATCAATTAAAGGTATTCAACCTTGACGCATTGGCAAAATATTTTGGCGTATCTTTGACGGCCCGTGCAGATGCGCATGGCGCGTTAATCGATTCTGAGATATTGGCAAATGTTTATCTTGAACTTGAAAAAACAGATCAGGTAGAAGACATAAAAGATTATATCAAAAAACAACACGAAGCATTTTTAAACACACCTAAAACAAACGGCGATTTTCCAACGCGTCATTTTGACATACCGGCAGACGAACTGCGTATCCACGAAGAATTTATGGATAAATTATTAAATCCAAAAAAATAAAAAAAACCGAAATCAAATTCGGTTTTTTTATTCTATACATTTTGTGTTTTCTGTTGTGAAATTGTCTGTTGTGGTTATACTGCCAGTAGGATGCATCCCAGCAGAACATGTTGTACAAATATTCAAACTGTTACGTATTTGTGTTTCAGCATCACAACTTGTTATACATGCACCATTATATACTGTATAACCCTTTTCGCATTGACAACGTGCATTTACATAACCACCGATTGTTCCGTTATCAGATACAATCTTTGCAGCGTCCGCAACGAATTTTGCGTTATCAGGACACAACAACGATTGATAGAACAAATCTGATATACCTTGAATTAAAGCGAGCTTTTGTTTTTTATCAATTATATCGGCTGATAATAAATCTTTGTTATCTGCTGTGCAAACATTTGAACACGCAGAACATTCATCACCAGAACATCCGTTATTTGATTTACAACCAGCACAAGTATAGGAAGTAACTTTTTGTGCCATTGGTAAATCATATGCAAACACCGCATAACCACAAGTCAACGCAACATTATAGCACGCACCGGTCATAACACTGTAAATACTGTCTGCACTGGCCGATGTAGTCCAAGAAGAAACCTGCGTTACCTGTTGATTATAACAATTTGCTATATTTGCCATACAAGTAGACGCATATTCAGATATAATTTTTGATTGTGCCGCTTTGATATTCACCATTGCACGTTGAATATAATTTATAATAACATCGTTATATGGGTTATATACAGATTTTTTATTGTTTGTGTTGTATGAAACCTGTTGACATTTATCCAAAACAGCACGACACAAACCACCTTCTTTGATTGTTGGACCCGTACCAATTTTGGACATCAAATAACCAACGATGCATGCACCATCACGATTATCACATGTTGTATCATTAACAGATGCTTTAATAAATTCTGAATTTATTTTAGAATTGTTAAAATTTGTCATAATATCTGTAATTGCAGCGATATTTCTGCCCAAAACAACATTACCATTTTCATCTATGTATTTCTTGGTTGGGTCAAGACATTTGATATAATCTTCGCCACAAACCATTTCATCTAACATACAGGTTTCAAGTGCACCAACACAACCCTTGGTATCATATTCGTTTTTGTTTTGCAGCACAGACAAACGCGCCTTTTGCAACATTAAATTTGCACTGCGCACATTTGAAACCAATGTTTTGTTTAATTTTTCAAGTCCCTGTTCATATGCTATACAATCTTTATCAATTGCCAAATCATAATTACCTGTGATTTGTGCCTCTGTTCCACCAGCTTCCTTGCAAGAATTCAAAACAGATTTACAACGTTTTGTTGCTTCATTATACAAATCGCGACCACGTTTATTAGAAATATCAGTTGAACTGTTAAACAAATCAAGGCCAAACATATCACCAGAATCAGATGAAAAATCCATATCCATATCTAACATCATATCGCCACTGGACGAAGAAGTATAAGATACAGATGATGCGGTTGGGTCTTTTATCATATCTGCGATATCTTCCAACATAGAACGATTTGTTGTATTATCACGCGTTTTCGTCATCGCCTGTTCAGCTTCTGTTTCAGACATAATTGCGCGAATTTCATCGGCAGACAAACCAACATAACGAATACGTTGTGCAACATCATTTAATTCAATATTTGCTTCTTCTACTGCTTTTTGAGCCTTGGCATACTTGGCCAGATTTGCAGAACAAGAACATCTTTTTTGATTTGAATCAACAACCGCACAGAATTGATCCATACAATCATTGTATTGTTGTTGACATACATTGTTTAAATCAGCGGTTCTTTCCAATATATCTTTTGCCTCTGCAATAGATTCAGCGGTTGGTGTAATTTGTTTTTTTGTTGTACCAAAAATACTTGCACGGGAATGAACACCACGAACCTGTTCGTCTATATTGGAACCAGTTTGCACACCTGTATCACCAATTGTTGCACGACCACCAACTTCTGCAGTGGAAGCACGCAAAACAATCCCAGCGCGTCTGACGGCGGCTGTATTATTTATACTGGCAGCGGCAACACGTTTGTTTTGACCTACGGTGTTAATT
>AUXO014889209.1_pt1 | contig 13705 bp, 15 predicted proteins | sample 768731 | NCBI WGS metagenome assembly AUXO01 (sample SAMN02715735, study PRJNA202380) | gut metagenome | biome: sheep rumen | host: Ovis aries | place: New Zealand: Palmerston North
AAAAATATATCATATAATGATGAGTGAATAATATATGAATGAGTATGAGTGAATGAGTGAGTGATGAGTGAATATAGAGTGAACGAAGAACGAGTGAATGAGAATGAATGAAATGAGTGAATGGATAATGAACGAATGTAATGAATGGTGAATACGAATGATAGAGAGGGGTCTGGGGAGAGACCCAGACACCCTTAGTGAGTTATAAAATTTGTATAATAGAAAATTTAATATCTTTATTAGTATCAAGTTGTGTTCTTAATGCAGCACCATCTACAATACTTATATCTTCTGTAGTCATAGATAAAGAGCCATTATTATCAGTAAGATAGAATAATGATATTTCACCATATGACTTAAATGTACCTGATAGTATAATTGTGTTATTAGTATAATTTGTAACTATTCCACCAATTTTAGTATCATATGGTTCTGTTGGAAGATGCAGTAAAATATTAGCAATTTTAGTTTTTTCATCAGCTGTTAAATCTGAATATAAATCACCAGCTTCATATAAATCATTCTGCCAAAATGGTTTTGATCCTGGAATTTCAGGATGATTAGCACATAAACCATAATCATTATCTGTTAAGAATGACACACCGCTATCTAATTCGGCCATATATATAGTTGCGTAATATAATTTCTTTTCAACTCCTGAATTTGGTAATTCAATAATACCTTTATTATTTGCATATACTGTAGTATCTCCAACTTTAGCACCTAATGCTGTATAAAAAGTTTGTCTTAATTGATTATTTGGATATAATGCATCAGCATTCGGAATATTAACAACTACTGTATTTTCTTCATATCCAGAACCTGAATGATGTTCTCTTAAAGTAAATGTATCATATCGTTCAAGTTTAGCACCAAATACATTTGGATCACTTTCACTAATATAGCCTAAATCAATATTACTACTTTCATTTTTAAAACTTAATATTTCATATGTAGGATTTTCTGAAATCCTTTCTAGTTTTTTAATAAGGTCTTCTTTGACCATTCTTTTGCCGTTACTTGCCATAGTTTTTTAAACCTCCTAAATTGTAAAACTAATATTGCTTGGTTGCCTGAAAAATATTCTTAAGAATGTACAATCAGTGAAATCGAATTTTGTTCCTGGTACTGTATTATTAATACGTACTGCCGCAAATTCAGTTTTGTTCACAAGCATACCTAATGCATAAAATCCATATTGGCTTGATGATGTGTCCCATTTAACCAGTGTTCCAACACTACCAACATATATATATTGAAAATCGGCAGTCGTTCCTGTAAATGTAGTATTTTCTGGAGCATATGCTGGAATTATAAGTTGATATTTATTATTAGCTGATGTAGTAAATTCAATATTTGCTACATATTGCTTTAAATCATCAGTCTTCATAGAAACTGTGTTATCTACACTAACAACACCATTAGTAATATCAATACCTGTACCTGCAACAATACTTCCACTGCCACCTGTTGGAATACCATATGTGTCATTACCAATAGTAATAGATGTCCAGTTAGTTCCATTATTTACACCAGATACTGATGCTGGAATATCAGATAAATATGCAACTTGTTCTTGATTTGCACCTGTTCCAACTTTTGGTCTGTAAATAGAATCTACTGTTACATCACCAGTAATTGTAACAAAACCATCACCAGAAGTTCCACCTCTTAATTCTATATTAGCATAACCGTCTTCACCACCAGCATTTAATGTTAAAATACTACGTCTTACACCACTGTCTAATGAAATAGTTGCTTTATTATCAGTTTCTTCACCATCTGCAGAACTAATACCATTTACTAAATATAGTTTTTCGGTAATATTACCATCTGCATTTTTTTGAATTGTTTTTGAATTTAAATCATCAATAGCATCTGTAAGAGTTTCTTTAATATAATTAGTTACATTTAAAGATATATAATAATTTGAATTAGATAATGATTTAATTTCAACAACTTGAGTACTTAAAGCAGTAAGTGTTGTTGTTCCAGTTAAATTATCATATGTAGTTTCATTAGTTATAATTTTATATGAAGAATAATCTGGATATCCAACTAATGTAATAATAGAACCTTTTTCTACAGATACATAAAGACTTCTATTTTCTTTAAATTGTGTATTATTAGTTCCATTATCTTGGTAATCAGCAATCTCAGTTAAATTACCTAAATTTAAAACAGATTTATAATTACCACTTGTACCAAATGTTGCTGTTAATTGAGATATATAACCATCACCAATAATAGCATTTACATTATCAATATTATCATCAACATAATCTTCCATATCTGAGTTCATTTCATCAACTTCAGATTTTGTATATACATCATCAGCATCTGCAAATGTTAAATCTGCTTCTGCTTTTGTATAAACATCATCCTTTGTTGCATAAACATCTGATATATCGTGGCCATTTTCATAAATACTTCCAAAATATGCTGTTGCTGATGGCGCATCTATATCGTGGCCATTAATAATAGTTATATTAGAATCGAATATTTTTTCACCTGTAATTGTTTGATTTGTATCAATTGATACAAAGTTTTCAGGATCTATAATTTTACCTTGTAATTCCTCGATATCATCCATATTCTTTTTAACTTGTTCTTGGAGATTTCGATATGTCTTTCCATTAATTGTAATTGCCATATTATTCATCCTCCTTTTTTGAATCTTTTACTTTTTCTGTTAACTCTTTTATTTGGTCAGTTAATTTTAATACTTCGGCAGCCATTTCAGCTCTTTCTTCGTTAGTAATTTTACCATCTGCTTTTGATTGTTTGTACATTTTAATTAAACGCCATAATGTTAAAATTATTCCGACAATACCGGCAACAATACAAATTACTAATTGAATTGTTTGTAAGAATTCATTAGTTTGAGCTACTGTTGAAATTGCCATAGCTGTACCGCAAACACCTTCGCCAATATATTTGTTATTCATCACTATCATCCTCCTCGTATAAATATGTACCAGGTCTTACAAATTGTTTGAATAATTTTGTAAATCTATTCAAAAATTCATTTGTTACATCTGTATCAATTAGATCCCATAATTGCATATACGCATCCATTTTAGACTTTGTATAGTTTGTAACATTTTGATCATTTATATATTGTAATTCTGGTTGATTTGTTGTTGAACTTGCTCCTTCCGCAGCTATTTCACCAGGATTTAATGCGTGATTAAAAATTGATTTACTGCCTTTTAAAATTTCATCTTCTGTTAGATTTCTTACTTTTGTTTGAATATCTAATCTTTTCTCCCAAGCTGGTCCAAATTGCCATATAATTGAAAATAGTTTAAATTTAAATTGTGTTTCATCATAATTTGCAATTGGAGAATTTCCAAATTTAGCATATAATAAGTAATATAATGTTGTACAATTTTCTACTGATATAATTTTAGGAATACCAATATTATTATAATCATAAATAAAATCATTTAATGTTTCATAAATATCTGTAAATTTCTTTGTAGAATACATATTTTCAAACATTATTCATCGCCTCCTTCTGAATCCTCAAACCCAGATTGAGCACCATCTTCATTTCTATCGTATGCTAAACCATCACCTGTAATATCTGAACCTACTATATTTTCAGCTGGTTCACACCAAATACCTAAATTCCAAATAGAATTTACTATATTACAGAAGTTTTGTCTAATAGATAGACCATCTTGTAATACTAATCCAACTGGTCCACCATTTATATCTGCTTCAGATTGTAATGTATGAGCTTTCTTTTCAAACAAACCACCATTATCAATACCATATGTTGATAATCTAAGGTTTTCAATTGCTTGCATAGCTAATAAATAATCTTGAGCATTTGTAACATTTCCATTTGTTAATTCTTGGAACTCTACTGTACCTACAATTGGAATATATGGCTGACATTGTAATGCTGCCTGTGTCATATTTCTAGCACCTTCAGAAACAGATGCTTCTTGGTCTGCATCTTGTACACGAACACCTTTAATTCCTGTACCCATTAATAAAGCAGTTCTCATAAATGGAATACAATCAGATTCAACATCTAATATTGGATCATTTAATGAAACTCTAGGTAATACATTTTGGCCTAATTGTTTTGTATAATCGTGTAATAATACTGCAGAATTTGTTAAATCTTCATCTTTTAAATCTTCTGGTAATTTAATACCATATACACAATTTAATTTAACATCTGATAAAAGGTCAGTAGCAGTTTTTGCTAATTTAACATCAGAATCACTTCCTGAGTTAAATGGAATAGGATGAATCTTATTAAATCTTCCATAGAAATCTAATCCACCATCTAATGCATATGGCATAAAATAGAATTCATCAAGGTCTTTCATATAGAAGAATGCTAATTGACCTTTGTAATAAATCATTCTTTCAAGTTCTTGAGAAGTAATATTGCAAGGTAAATTATACCAAACATATCTATTTACAGCATCTTGTTCATCTACTATTCTTAAAGTTTTCTTAATATCTTCTTTTGTTGTACATCTTAATCCACCTAATTTGTATGGTAATCCTGTTTTTGGATTAATACCCATTTGGATTAGTTGATTAATATCTGGTAAAAAAGGTTTTCCCATTATAAACCACCTCCAACTACTGGATTCTCTGAAACATTTTTATCTTCAATTGAAACTCTTCTAGCCGTAGTTTGTTGTCTTATGGCTTCTAATTTGCCATTTAATGTGTTATTAGCTGTTTCAGCCTTCATTTTATCAACTGAATCAGCAGTAACTTCTTTTTCTTTATCTTTATTTTGTGTTAAGCCTTTGCTAACAACAGAGCCCGCTGTTGATACAACGGACTTGTTTGTATTAGCTTCAGACATTGCAATACTTGTAAAACTCATTATAAATATACCCCCTTGATTAATTCAGCGTTTATTTCATTTACAATTACTGGATTTGAGGTATCTCCAATAAATCTGTATAATGATGCTTTTGTATATGAAGTTCCATTTCCAATAGTTAAAGTATCAAGTGTTGCTACTTTATTAACGCTCATACCTTGAAGTGTTAATAATCCTCTAACTTGTTCTTTTTCAATATCTGTACAAGTATAGTATTCAATAAATGGATATACTTTATTAATGTAATCGAAACTTGATGTAGATAATAATGTATCTGGTAAAGCTTGAATATTTTGTAAATTATAATTAAATGTATCTTTAGCATAAGCAATATTTTCAGCATTAGTAGAAATTAATCTATCCATATCTAATTGAGCCCCTTCAGATACTAAATCATATGAATTACCACCTAATCCAAGTGCTCCACCAACACCGCCAATTATAGCACCACCAATAGCTCCATATGGACCAGCTAGTCCACCTGCTTTAGCTCCTACCATTGCTCCTGTTAAACCACCACTAAGTGCTCCACCAACAGTAGCATTTCTAATATTAGCTTTATTTGCATATTCTTGTTCTTTAACAGCCCAGTTATTTAAGAATGTTTGATGTTGAATTTGCCTATCGAAAATTTGTTGATAGTTCTTATTTTGAACTTGATATTGCTTCCAAGCATCTGATTCAATTGGTAATGCATAATCACCAGTTGCTATTAATCCAATATAATCATTAAAGTTTTGACCATATAATGAATTTGTATTTTTATTAGGTCTTACATAAATAAATGGTGAGAATGGTTTATATGTTGTACAAATATTAAATGAATTTAAACCATAGTTTTTAGCAGCATTAAAATCATAATATTTTGATTTTGAAGGTGAATTTAATCTATAAATATCACATTGATTTGCTACTTTTAAATCACTTATATTAGAATATGAAATATTTAGTTTATTTGTTCCATCAAAACAATATCCATTTCTTTCTCTATCTGAATCGTGTGCAAATAAAATACTACATACAACTGCATTTGTTGATGCATTTATAACATTTTTAACATCCATAGTATCTGATATAATATTTAAATATCTATTTCCTTGACTTTCACTTACTGTGAAATCAAATGGACAGTATGGTAATAATTGTAAATCTATTAGATATCCTTTTCCACTAGATTGAGGTTGTAATTGATGTACTATATATTGAGCTGCAGCAAATGATATTTTATTATTTGGAGTATATGCTGCTAATTGGTTATTTTGATCATCAACAATATTAACATCATATGTATGTCCTAAATCTCCTGTTGTATACCATTCATTAAAATATGGAATAGCAAACATTGCATATGGTGCATCATTTAATTCAGCAATATCTTTAAATGATGATGCGCCTGAACCAACACCTTTTAATTGAATTCTCATTTGTGGCATTGGAACAACTGTCATAGATGCAGTATATGTATCATAACATACTTTCATATATGCTGATGAAGAAGATGTATTATTTAATGCCATCATTTGATAAAAATCTGTACTTGAATTACTATTTAATGCTCCAGTAAAGCTTCCTCTCAAATCTGATGGTATTTCAACTCTATCACCATTATCTGGATCTAAAATAGATGATGTTTTACTTATAGAAATTTTATAAATAACATCATTAATTTTTACAGTTGTGTTATTTAATGAATTTACTAAAGAATCAAAATTTGAAGTAGTATTTATATCAGATATAGTTGAATCAATTGCATTTTTTAATACTGTTTTATTCCAATTTGCATCAGATCTTAAAACATCTGCAACATTTACAAAATTAAGATTTCTCCAGTTAATACCTAAGAATTTTGGATAATAATCATCAGAAAGCATTGATTCTAAGAATACTCTTCTAAAATCAGTACTTCCATCTGGCATACTTATTGCAGTATAATTACTTGGTGTATTATATACTGTAGTTCTTTGGTAATAACCATCCATATTTGGCACAGAGAAGTACATACCTAATGATGTTTGATCATCTGCAGCTGAGCCATATACATCAATTATAAATCTTAAAACAACAAACGCATTTAAATTTGCTTTTGTATCTTTATTTTGTGTAGGATTTGATGTATTAAATAATGATGAATATGGGAAGTCATTCCAAGTTGCATATGTTGGAACATCTCCTTCTAATGCAATTTCTTCTGCATCCCAATTTGGCGTGTTATTTGGCTGAGGATTACAATAACCAACTATCCAGTTAAATGGTAATATATTTCCATTACTATCTGTTTCCATAATTGGACGTTCCCATTGTTTAATTTGGTTTGTTGAAACATTTTCAGTATTGAATACTGCTGGATCAGATGTGCTACTTAAAATACCACGTTCAATATATGCTGGAGAAGTAATAATACTATCATAATTTTCACAAATTAAATCTCTTTTTAATGTTAGAACATATTGTCCTTTTCTTGTTCTAGTATGATCTATAATGAACCATCTAGACTTTATATCAGTTGAACCGTCTTCTGATACAATTAAATAATTTGGATCCCATTCTTCTGACCAATTTAATACTTGTGATGTTCTAATATCATCACCTGTAATAAAATTAATCTTGTCAATTACTTTATATGTGTAATTACTGATAATTGTTGAATAATTATCTCTTTTTATATTACGATTAAAGTAATTAGCATAATCTTTTACTAATGTTAATTTCATTTGTTATACCTCCTTAGATAAATGTGAGAGGGAGTCGAACCCTCCCACACTTTAATTATTCTGCTGTATCGTATACAGTTACTAATGCTTCAGAATCAAGAGTTTCTAAAGTTGAGTGACCGAATGTTAAGTATAAGTTTGTGCTTAAGTTTTTAGCATTGAAGAAGTCAGTACCAACTGAGAATGCTTCTAATACTGGAGGTAACTTAGTAAATACTTTACAAATGATCTTGTCATTTACAGTATAAGCATCACCAGCAGTAATTGTTGCACCAGCAGGGATTAAATCACCAGCTGCAACATAAACTGTAGCATTGTTGATTGTTAAATATAAATCTTTAGTTGCTCTATCACCAGCTACTGCTGTAGTATGAGCATTTACATCACCGAAATATCTTGCAGGTAATTTTTCACCTACGAAAGAAGCTTGTAAAGCATCATCGTGGAAAATAGATGGTAAATCAATTTTCTTAACAGCATTTACATACTTGTTATTCCAAATGATCTTAATATCTTCATCACCGAATGCTCTTTCGAAACCATTCTTTGTGAAGTCAGTTGAATAGTCTTTCATTTCGTCAACTAAGTTAGCCATTGCATAAGCAATATTTTCACCAGCAGAGTTGCTATCAGCTGCAGTATTAATATCTAATTTAACTTCAGTACCAGCTGCATTTTGGCCTTTTACAGTACCAATGAAAGTGTTATAAGTCTTATTTAAATAAGTTTCTTTTGACTTATTTAATCTTGATTCAAGAACTGATTGATAGCTTACGAAAGCACCTTCAGTACCAAATGCTTGTTTAGATAAATAAGAATCTTTAGTTAATCTAACTTGTTTGAATACATTGATAGTTAACTTTTGAGTTTTTGGAGCACCAGGTCTATTTAATGCTAATACGTTAATAGCATCCTCAGAGTCTTGTACCCAATCAACAGGTGTTAATACAGGAACATCAGTATATAACTTTGTATCTCCGTATAATCCTGCTTCTTCCTTAGCCTCATCAACTAAGTTATAATTTGCTTTGATTGATCCACCTATGATATCTTGAGAGATAATCATATTGAATAATGCAGATTGAATTGCATTTTGATTTAATTGTCCATTAAAAGCTGCCATATATAATAACCTCCTAATTTATTCTATTTTATATTTTTATTATTTCTTTGGCATTGCAGATGACATCAATGTTTTAAATAGGAATGGATTACCGTCCGCTTCTTTAACCATACCTTCAATAAGATCCATTTGGTCAGCAATAGTTTCTTCTTCACCATATGTTGCTGAAATTTTATCACCATCTGGTGTAAATCCATATGAACCAGTTACACACGGGTCTGATCCGAATTCCTTAATTGTTGCTTTTCTAAGGTTGATAAAGTTATCCCAGAATTCTAAATCATTACTAAACTTGTTTTCAGTATATGCTTTTAAATATACTTCTCTTGGTTGTAGATCTGGTTGAGAATTTTCTAGTTCAATTTGTTGTCCGTTGGCAACAGCTTGTAATAACTTTTTATGTTCCTCAGCAAGGGCATCATACTTCTCCTTGTTAACACTATTTTTTTGTATAGCTTCTATGGTTGCTAAATAGTCTGTGTTGTCGACTACCATTTCCTCGTTACGCTTATTTTCTAGTTCATCCATATTAATATACCTCCTACATTTTCAATTTTTTAACTTCTGAATAGAACTGTTTTAAAGTATAAAGCTTATCAAATTTATAAGTTCTCTTTTGTGCTCTATCTATTACCATAGTGTAAAGTTCCTTATAAAATGGTAAACCTTTTGTATATGGAAGCATTGCTATTTCAGTAAGATTAGTATATTGCGGTACTTTCTCTGAAGTAATAATGTCTCCGTATACTAGGAATCTCTTATTTCCAAAATTAATTATGGAAGTAGGCTTTCCTGCTAAATATTTTCTATCTTTAACAACTAAGTCAATATCTGAAATAATGACATTAGTGAAAGTAGACTCATTTGGTGCTAATATACCAGCAATTGAATCTTTACGTTGCTGCTTATATTTATCAGTATCTTCAATGTAATGTATAACTGCTCTCTTTCTATGTAATCTGTAAATACCAAATTTTTCAGGAATGAAATTGAAAGCATTTGCTAAAATATCAGATCCTTCTTCAAGAGTATTACCTAACATAAAAATACGTCTATCTGTGTCTGTACGACATAAGTTTTCTAGCTGGTTTACTAATGCATAACATATATCAAAAGTTCTCTTCTCTGAACGTTCTGCGTTCATTTCATCTAAAACAATTGTTCTAAATTTCTTTAATTCTCTTGATAATGTTTTATTTGCTGTTTTATCATCTGTTTTTAATTGTTTTGTTTTAGTTTTACGGTTCATAGCAACACCTTTATCTTGATAGAATGTTGATAATGCCATAACTCTACAAAACTCTTTATCATCGATATAAACTGTATTACCTTTTACTTTAAATTCACCAAGGTTATATCTTTCTCTTAGATCACTATCTATAAGATCTTTAGCATTATTAGCTAATAATTTATTAACTGAAGGCTCTTTTAATCTTAACCAACAAAATGGTGATCCATCTTTTAGCCATTTCTTGATACAATATTTTTGTGTCGAATATGTTTTACCAGTTCCACGACCTCCTAATAATATATAAAATATTGCTTTAATACCAAGAATAGCACAGTTTTCATAATAAACAAACTCGTGTTTTCTTCTTTTTTGTAATTTCATTTTATATACCTCATCTTTGTCAGTCTAACATTGTAGGTAGTACTGTTGATATATACCATTTGCGTCCGCACCTCTTCGGTGTCACTCGGAATCTACAAATTCCTAACGGCATATGCTAGTTGGCGGATGTTATTAAACAATTTGAATTTCGTAAGAAGGATAAGAACCTGGTTTATGTACTACTATTATATTTTTACCAGCATATTGACCTCTTGTAATTGTAAAACCTCCAATAGAAGAATCATATGCTATATCAGATTTACTTCTAATATTAAATCCAAATTCTTTTGCTTTTTTATACATATTTTCTCTTGAAATTTCTGCTTTTGATGTAAATAAAGTTGAGTGCATTATTTTATCATAAGCTTCTCTCATTGACATATGAGGATTATTTTCCATTTTACCTTTTAATAATCTTTCATATACTTTTTTAGCTCTATTTTTATCAGCAACAGTAATACCCTTTGAACGAGCATCTTTTTTCATTGCTGAATTTTTAACTAATTTAGATGCTATTTCGTGTAAATCATTTTTTACCATTTTATCAAAAATTTTATTACTAAATTTCATATACTATACCTCACGTTTATAAAGTTTTAATTTTTCTTTATCAAGTGAATATATATTACAATCTTGTGGTAATTCATCTATAAGAATATCAAATCCGTTTTTAAACCATCCTTTTGGAATACCACGGAAAGTTGGTAATTTATTATCCCATTGATAATTAGAATTTATATAAGCAAATTGTCCATCGTGCTCAAATTTCCATTGACCAATTTCTTGTCCTAAATTTGCTTCAATTTCAGGAATTCTATAAGTAGAAACAATTGAATCTGTATTTGATAATAAGATATTATCTGGATATTTTCTAATTAAATCATTAATTGTTTTGTTACAATATCCAATAATTGCAGCTCTAATCCAGAAATTATGTCTTTGCATAAAACCAATACACATATTTAAAGTATCCTTTGCAATTTGTTTTTCTTTCTTATTAGCAGCATTCTTTTTCTTATTATACCAAGTTTCAACAAATTTTTTATATGGCGATTCTTCTGATTTGAAGATATACATTGCATAACCATTTGGTAATACTAATTCACCATCTACATCAAAACCAATTTCATCTTCTTTGACTTTTCTATAGTCTAGAATACCATTTTTATAGTTTATAGGGCCGTTTTCAGTATTAGCTGGCATTTTTTGTATCATACCATATGAAAACGCTGAATTTAGGTCATATCCATAAGCGTGTTGACGTGTACCAACATATTTTTCATTAAAATATAAAATACCTGAAACAGAGAATTTAGCTTCTTCTTTAGAAGCAACGTGCGGCGTTTTGTGATATTTCTGTAATGTTGAGTATGCTTCCATACCTAATCTTTCGTGGATATTTCCACCCATTTCAGTTTTATCACAAATATATGTAACAGCTTTACCTCCTAGATCTATATCTTTATATGTTAATTCAATTTTACTTATTTTATCAACAATATATGCATTCCATTTTAATATACCTACTGGTTCTTCATTGAAATGTATTTTGTATAAATCTTTAATTTCTTTTAATTTTTTATTAAATTCTTTAACAGTTATATTAACTATTTTCTTTTTTATCATATCACTATCCTCCTTTTGATTTGGCTGCATCGCATTTAGGTTGGAGGCCTCCGATGCAACCAAACCTAAAATGAAAATGGGATATGAGGTATTATGATATATAGAAAAGATAAATCTATCCTATATAATATATTAGTTCCGACAATTATTAAATATTATTTATAATTACCTCAAAAAACTATAAATAAATATAAAGTAGTGTTATTAATTATAATATTCTTTTTGTAATGTTTTGATGTAAGCACTCGCTTCAGCTTTTGAATATCCTCTTATAACTTTTTCGTCATATTCTCTATTCATTTCATTTAACATCTTAAATATTAAATTTAATTGAGCTGGTGATGCTTTTTCAAATTTACTTGCTTTTACAGTTTCTTTAGCAGGCTCAGATTGGCCCGAATTTAGCTCTTTAAGAGCTTTTTTAGCATAGTCATTATCTCCATATGCCTGTAATACAGAAACACGCGTATTCGCTATAATTTCACCTATTTGAGAGTAATCAGTTATCTCAACATCTTTAATTGTTATTTCTTGGTGCATTTCAAATACTTTAATATCTACTAACATAATTATTATACCTCCTCATATGTCCAATAGAATCCATAAGCATAGCCTTTATGCTGATTTCCTTTTCTTTTTAATACATTACATAAACAAACTCTTACTACTGAATCTTCTGTTGATGATGTCAAATTATTAGAAATTAAATATTTTGCTGCTTCAACACTTGAATTAAATTTAAGTTGAATTGATTCTGTATTAAAATTATTTTCTATAAATTTAGTTGCAATAATTGCTTTTCCATTATCTCTTGTTGAAATATTTTCTTTATGGGTAATAGCTCTTAAGTTTTCAATTCTGTTATCATCAGTTATTTTATTTATATGATCTACATCTAATGGTGTATGTATATTATCTATTATTCCAAAAGCATATGCAATAATACGATGTTTTGCTGTCATTATTCTCTTACCATTATTATCTGTATATGCACCTTGTAAATATCCATAACCATTTGAATTTTTTGTATTAGTATAAATTTCTTTTAAATTAAATGGCATTAAGCTACTATTCTTTGTATAGCTATACATCTTGCCATCACTTGAGCAAATAATATTTGCATTAGGTACAGTTTTATATCTTACTCCATTAATAGTTGTATCGATTCTGTCATATAGTTTTCTCATAATATAATACCTCCTAGTTAAACTTTAATTCGAATCCATTTCTATCATAAAATGTATGTAACTTATCTGAAAAGTATACAATGTCATTTATAGTGTTATTATCAGATGCCATATATCCGCATCTAAGACTATTGTAATCATTTAGTTCCCATTCTGTTCTATCTTGAAATGGAATTACACTTTTCATATAGTCACCTTTTTGAACCCCATTATTAAAAGTAAAGAAATATACAGTTACTTTTAGTTTGTTGAATTTTACTTCCTTAACTGAAATCTCATCATCCTCATTTTTTAAAATTTTTGTTATATCTAACATAATACCTCCACGCTCAGTTTATAGTCGAGAGCTAGACTATATCTATAATAGAGTGTTCTAAAAAATTTTGTATTATTAATAATATTTTATAATTATACAATATTTTCTCTATCAATTAATTGTTGTATCAAATATTATAAAAAATATCGAGCACTATAAAAATCTATAAATAAGTATAAAGTAGTGCTATGTGATCCGTCGACGCTCTCTAATTCTCTCACTAAGGGTGTCTGGGTCTCTCCCCAGACCCCTCTCTATCATTCGTA
>AUXO011466052.1_pt1 | contig 13704 bp, 9 predicted proteins | sample 768731 | NCBI WGS metagenome assembly AUXO01 (sample SAMN02715735, study PRJNA202380) | gut metagenome | biome: sheep rumen | host: Ovis aries | place: New Zealand: Palmerston North
GGGGCACTTGCTGGAAAGAAAATTTTACAAGGTCGAAGTTTTTCTTCTATGAAAGAGTTTGTACCTGATTATTCCCAGAAAACGTTTTATTAACACAATTTTTTTCTTTTTGGAAGAAAAATCAAACAGGTATTCATAATATTTATTTATATATTTAAGAGTTGAAAATTCCTTGCTGGGGAGAGCAAGATAATATCTCTCGGAATCATCAAGATATGTCTTAAGGCAATCTTCGTATTTGCTTTTTCTTACAACATTTACTAAACAGAGTGCATGCAATGAAAGTTTTCTTATATGCTCTTCTTCAAATGGCACTGGTCTCAGGCTTGATAAAAAGCGCTCTTTCTTTTTTGCTCCTATTACATTTGTCCCATGCTGACGATATTTCATTGTTGGTGTATCAATGTATTTAACTCCATTTCCCAGTAACGCACACATACCATAGTACATATCATGGTATAAACAGTTTTCCGGAATTGGAAAAAATTTTAAAATGAATTCTTTTCTTGCCAAAATAGTCGCGCCTTGCACAAAATTCCTGTGTATCATGCATTTTATAAGTTCCGGTGTCTCTTTAAAGTTTTCGAAATTAAACATCGTTGATTTCAAAGTATATCCAAGTGAATTTAGATTTTCATCCGTTACATCAACATCCGAACAAACCAAGTCATAACTGCCTATTTTTGAAAGGCTAATTTCTATTTTCTCTGGATTCCATACATCATCCTGATCAGAAAACGCGATATAATCTCTGGTACAAAATGATATTGCACGTTCAAAATTCTTCTTAAAACCCAGATTCTGTTCGTTAAAATAAACCTTTATGCGGCTGTCTTTTTTTCTATAAGACTCTAGAATACCTCTAGTTCCGTCAGAAGAACAATCATCGCAGATAACCAGCTCAAAATCATCGTAAGTCTGATTCAGTATTGAATCAATTTGTTGTGAAAGATATTTTTCCCCATTATAAGTTGTCATAGCAATTGAAACCATTTTAACACTCCATTAGTTCCTATTTCTCACAGATATTACTAAATTATAGCACATATGGCAATCTCTAAAAACTGAAGTTTTTCGGGGTTTCCATATTTGATTTTTATTAAAAGAAGATTATTTTACCACGAAATTCCACCTTACAAACTTTTTACTTGATTTTTTTAGTAAAAAGCCTACTAAAATATCATCGGACGAATCACTCCAGATTTACCACCGGCACCTTTCTGCAAGCGATCCTAGTTTATCGAGTCCAAAATTTTTCCCAAATTGAACAACTCATACAGCGGAAGGTTCAAAAGACCTTCATCAAGCTTTATGTCACGCAGCGATGTCCGGACGGCAACTTTAGGAGAGTATTTTCCCCGGAACACTTTTAGGCTCTGGGCATGCACGTTGAGTCCAGCCTTTGCCTCTACTGGAACAATCATGTTACTGCGGGAAAAGATGAAGTCTACCTCGCTTGTCGAACCTTCAGACCAATAGTAAATGCTCTGAGATACTTTCTGCACGCTCAGCTCCTGAAGGACGAACTGTTCCGTCAGGCTTCCATTAAACTCGGAAAAAACCTGCTCTCCATCGATGATGATTGACGGCTCAATCTCGCACATTGTCCTAAGGAGTCCGATGTCAAGGTGATAGATTTTAAATGCCTTCAAATCTTCATAGGCCTTTAGTGGAAGCCTTCCGCCAGAGACAAGGGAAACTTTTCGTATTATCCCGGAATCTTTGAGCCACAAAAGTGCATCCTCGTATTCTCTTGCCCTTGCTCCCTCTTTTGCGACACCGTAAACAAATTTTTTGTTTTCTTTGGCAAGCTGACTTGGTATTGAATCCCACACATGATGGATTTTCGGTACCATGCTTTTTGGCGCGTGCTTTGAAAAATCATTGCGGTAAGACTCCAGGATTTCCCGTTGGACTCCCCCGACCGCATTGAAATCTTTTTTTTCAATCCAATGCAGAACGGCTCTGGGCATTCCACCGACGATAAAATATCTTTTTAAATAATCCCTGAGCTTATCGCAGATAAAATCAGGTTGCTTTTCCATAAATCCGATTTCCAGAGTCTGTAAAAGAAGGTTTTCACCGTTTGCAAGCAGGAATTCCTTGAGCAGCCATGTCTTTCCGACCTGACGAGCTCCCAAGAGAATCAGCGGAAACCTGTATTTCTAGTCCTTCCACTCTTTCAGTCTTCCAATGCAGTTCTATACATGATTCAATTTTATCACAAAAACTGAACCTTGAACACAGGAAATTTACACATTTTTTGACCTTAAAAAAGTATTTTTATCACAAATTCCAGACCTTTTTGGGGACCAGGGGGCTATTCTTTTCTCCTGAAAATCTTTTTGAAAAACCATTCGAATGCACCAAATAAAGTTCTATGTCTTGTGTTCATAATCAATGAATGTTCTTTACTCAAGAGATTTTCAAACATGGATATCTGAAGATACTGATCAGAAAGACGCTTTTCAAATAGTGTCATTTTTTCTTGCTGTTCAGATAATTGTTTTTTAAAATCAGCAATCTGGCATTGTAGCTCCTCAATCTTATGTTGTTGTTCCGAAATCTGATGCTGCTGTTCCGCAAAGTGTTTTTGATACAGAACAGTTCTTTCGTCAAAATATGAAACTCTTTTTGACAAAGCAATTACATTTTCGTTTGTCCGGCTTAAGTCCCGCTGATTCTTTATATAGGTCAAGTAATCTGTCTTAACATTATAGCAACGTTGAAGAAGAAGTTCATTTATCTCATTTTTTTCGGTTTGTGAAAATGAGGGAACAGATCCAGTCTCTACAATCGAATGGAAGATTTCCAGAATTTTCTTAAAACTGATTTTATCCTTGCAGCAAAGAAGATAGCTTCTGAAAAAGGCCGTATATTTCGAGTCGAGTTTAGTGAAATCATAAAAAGCAGTCAAAGAGTATGCTTCATAATACTTTATGGATTCATAGGATTTCCAGTTTCCTGTTAAGACATCATAGACAAGCATCATGAATGCGTCATACACGGAGAACTCCAGATTTGGATTCATATATTTCGCCACAACATCCTGCGAGGCATTTTGAATGTTTCCGAAATCAATTAGGAATGCCCTGCCATCTTTTACGCAAATATTCCAAAGTCTCAAATCTCCATGATAAAAATTTCTTTCTTCAAGAACCAGACAATTCTCAAGCAAATCACGGAAAATGCTGTCATAATCAATTTTCGCATTCTCCTTTAGCATATCAAGAAGAAGTTTACCTTTGTTTATTTTCAAAACAGCGGCGGTGGATTTATCCTTTTTCTCAAACGCTTGAACCTTCGGAACAAACGTGATGTCACTATTTTTTTTCAGAAATTCCACTTCGTTGAAAATTTCTTCCGAAAAAACTTCGCTTTCCCTGGAAAATTTCATCAAGAGTGCATCGCTGAAATAGTATCGCTTTCCTTCATTCTCCGGCTTTATGTCATAGGATTTTTTTGTCCACGAATCAAAATCAAAAAACTGATTTTCACAATAAAAATATTTCCCAGAGAATAGAACGAGCGGACGGTTTATCTCCGAAAGGTGAGTAGGAAAATATGCCTGTTCTTCAAAAAAAGCGATATTTCGGAACCATTCATCATAGGAGGCCGGAAGATTTTTATTCCAATACAAGGGCTCGTCTTTCACGGCAAGTTCCGTAATCACTATGCCGCATTTTTTTGTAAGTTCCTCAAATACAGAACGGGCATAATCAAATCCATTTTCATTTGCCACATGATGAATCACGGAAAGACAAAGAACGACATCATAGTTTTCATCAGGGAGGGATGTAATAAAATCCATGGAGAGCTTTTCATTTTTAAAAGTGCAGCCAAGCTCAGACTCGGCATTCAAGGCCTCGCACAAATCTACATTCTGCACACAAAAATCTATGCCCGTGACATTGCACCCCATTTTTGCCAAGGTGAAACAGAAATAGCCCTGCGCACATCCCAGATCAAGGACTCGCAGATTTTTCTTGCCAAGCTTTTCCTGAAGACTCTTTGCAATACTTACAATATACTTCGCCCGGTCCTCACAAAGTCTTGAACTTTCATCATACTCAGGATGACTCCAAATACGCTGATAGATTTCAGGGAGGGCCTTTACGTATTCATCAATTGTTTTGGTCATGCGATGTCTCCTTTAAAAGTATTTAACGCAACACTGGATTTATCCTTTTCAGGCAGATATTTACTTTCGATAAAAACTTCCTTAACCCTAATTTCAAAAAATATTGTTCTGACATTTCTATCCATAAAAGCAAGAAGTTTTATGATTTTGATTTTATGGGAACCCTAGTTTGCTAAGTCTAAAACTTTTCCAAAATTGAACAGTTCGTACAGCGGAAGGTTCAAAAGACATTCATCAAACTTGCCGCTAGTTTTTCGAACCATGGAAAAGTGTTTTTACCACAAATTCCTCACCTTTTTATGGAATCATTTCTACACACCTTTTTCAGCATCCATTTCTATTCCACAGTACAGTTCATAAAATTTCTTTGCAGTCTCGTACCAAGAAGTCTTTGCTATATAGGTCTTCTCATTTTCAACAAGTTTTTTAGAAATTTCAGGGAGCAATGCCTTTTTTATCCCTTCAGCGATTAATTCAGGTATTGTTTCGTCAATCTGTATTGCACAGTCTTTGAATTCTTCAAAAATTTTTCTTTTTGTAGTTATCAACGGTTTTTGAGCTGCAACGCAGAACCGAACAGCTCCGCTTGCCGACTCCTGAGTCGGCTTGTAGGGCATAACAACTACATCGCAAGCCTGCAAATATTTCATAGATTCATCGTTTGAAAGATAATCTGTAATCATTTTTACATTATCTTTAAGATCTAACTTTTCTATTTCTCGCTGGCATTCTTTCAACAATTCAGAACTTTCTGGGGCAGTATGCAATGAGCAAACTGGCAGATACAAAACGTCTGGAATTTCTTTTTTTAACAAAGCAATGGCCTGGATAACTTCTTTTATCCCTTTATGTGGCAAAAGAAATCCGTAGCTTCCAATTACAAGCTGAGATTTAATGCCTAGAAATTGTTTTTGTATTTTTGAAGGTTGATATGGATATACAATCTGTCCGAGGGGGATTACTCTTATTAATTCAGGATCAATGTTATATGACTTTAACCTATTAACATCCTCTTGCTGATGAACAACCAATGCCGAACATTTATTTAATGAAGAAACAATAGTCTTTAGTGAGAGTATTTTCTTTCCAGGTTTGTCGTCTGCTGTTTTGTGGAATGTCACGATGACTTTCTTTGTTTTGACGAGTCTCTCAATGAGATTTTTCAAACTGTCAAGATTTGGGAACAGAGCGTAGTGAAATTGAATATGAACTATTTCATACGGTGATTCCACAAGAGCTGTTGAAAGCAATTCCAAAGTTTCTTCAAAACTTTCTCTCCAGAATCGTTCCTTTACGAATTTCTCATCTTTTGCAATTAGCTCAACGCCATAATTCGGATAAATTTCATAGTCAATATTATGTCTTGAAGCCATTACTTCCATTTTTGTATATTCGGCAATTCCGCACTTACTATTCCAAGTAGTAACCATTGCTACTTTAGGACGAAACTGTTTTGACGCTACTTCATCGATAAAATCAAGCCATCGCTCAGCAACTTTATTCCATGTGAATTTAGTGGAAATTAAATCGTAAGCAGTTGAGACTTTCTCAGAAATTTCTTTTGATTCCTTATTTTCAATGAAATATTTAAATTGAGAAACCAAAGCATTCTGATTAGGTTCTGCCCATAGGGAAACTTTTTGATTTCCGTCAACCTGCAAGTGTGATTGCGCAGGAACAAGTTCATAATCTACAAGAAGCGCAGTGTTTTCATTACAGAAATCTGCCATGCCACTGTTTGGACATACAATTACAGGAATCTTTGCAAGCATTGCTTCCGCAACAGGAAGCCCAAAGCCTTCTCCTCTAGCCACAGATACATAACAATCAGACGCCTTGTAAAGGCTGTAAAGATCCTCTTTCGGCATGTCATAATCAAGCCATTCAACTTCAGGCGGGTTCTCATAGTGCTTGTTCAAATCCTCAAGCATATCGCCAACTTTGTTGTGAATATTCGGGAATGTTTTGAGTATGAGACACACATCATCATCACCTGTAAATGCCTCATAGAATCCTTTGAGAAGAACATCAACTCCTTTTCTTGGAAATGCTGAGCTAATATGTAAAAACTTTACGGTTTTCTTGCTCTTTGCATGAAATGGTTTTAAATCGTCATAGTTTTCAAGAAGTTCAACCCCATTTCCCATCGTTTTCACAGGAATGGTAATACCACACTCAATGAGTTTTTCTGTTACATAGTCAGACGTAGTACCTATGCCATCAAGATAGGTGTTGAAGTCTCTTATGTAACTCTCTGGAATAACGCTTTCTTCCCAGCCAAAAGACTGGAAATTCAATCCTCCGACCACATCATTTACCCGAGGAGGATACATATTACGGATTGTAACATCAGGATACTCACATTCTTTTGATTTTTCCCATAATTTTTTTGCGTGTGGCTTGTCTTTTAAATCTTCTGATTTTGGAATATAATCGCCAGGTCCCTCCGTGCAATAGATTGAGACATCATCCTTTCCAATATCATCAATTGCTTCTATAAGTTTCCTGTTTACAATCGCAAGACTGTAGGAAGTCTCAAATGGTCCTTGCATCTGTATTGTACGCTTGCGAGAATTTGATGTTAATTGACTTATCGCTTTTAGCAAAATTTTTTCCGTATTAATATCTTCAAGTCTCAAAATTCGCCGCTTTTGTTCATCCACAATCTTTTCATATAGATTTTTATCGTCGATTATTTCACTGATGAGGGCTCCTATAAATTCATGCTCCTTTTCTGTTACAATAACTCCAGCCTTTCCCATTGTTTCTGGAATTGCAGAAGAACGATATGCTATTACAGGAACTCCCATTTTCATGGCTTCTAGTAAAGGTACACCAAACCCTTCGTGTTCGCTCATGCACAAGAATAATGAAGAAGTTTCGTAGTATGCCTTCAACGATTCTTCGTCAACTTTTCCTGTAATAACAATATCTTTTTTTATGCCAAGTTGATTTGCTAAAACATTCAGTTCCTGCACATATCCAGTATTTCCTGTGTCACCCACTAAAAAAAGCTTGCTACTTCTATTGAAGTATTTGTTATATATAGCAAAAGACTTGATAACATCTGCTTGTCGTTTATTCCAGACAACACGGCCAACAAATAGTAAGTTTACTGAATTTTTGTATTTTGTTACAATCTCTTGATTTGAAATTATTTTATCAAAACGATCAAGAGAAACTGAAACAGGAAGCACATCAATTTTATTAGGAACACCAAGCCCAATCATTTCTTTACGATTATAATTTGAAGCCGCAATAAAATAATCAGCAATTCTTCCATATTGCTTCATTTGCTCAAGACCAATTCGAATATATTTTATTGTTTGCTCATCTGTAAAAAAACGCTCTGGGGTAATATTATGATAAATTACAATTTTCTTATCTTTAAATGAAGAAACTTGGTTAAAAACATTAATTCCCATAGAATGATGAATGATTAAAATATTGTCAGCAGAATCTTTATAGTGTTTTATTGGGTGTATTATCTCTTTTAGTTCTGGAACAATAAATTCCGCAAAAATTTCAGACTCATATCCGTTTTTTTGGAGGATTTTCTGAATGAGGAGCATTTGATTTGTTATGGCATCACCGATAGCTGTACCAGAATGGAATTGATTTATCTTCATCGTTGAATTTCCTTAATAAAGTCTATTATCTGTTTTTTTACAGATTGATAAGAGAGCCTTTCAAGATTTTCCTTTTGGGCGATTTGAATTTTTTCTTGAAGCTTTACATCAGTCAATAAATCTCTAATCGTATGTGCAACATTCTCTGGTGACTTATCATTTACAAGAACTCCAGCCCCATTAAGAGTTTCTGGAATAGCAGTACAATTATAGGCAATCACCGGAAGCCTGAATTTCATGGCTTCAACAAGAGGGACACAAAATCCTTCATGCTCACTCATACATAGAAATACATCTGCAATCGTGTAATATGCAAGTATGGCCTCAAAAGATATATGTCCCGAAAAAATAACATCAGATATAGATTCTTTTTTTATAATCAATAAAAGACTTTGAAAATATTTATCGTTTTCATTATAATTCCCTACTAAGAAAAGACGGCTCTTGTTATTGACATTTTTTTTATAATATGCAAACTGTCGTATAATATCTTCCACCTTCTTGTTCGGAGCCATTCTACCAACAAAAAGAAGATTCGTATAGTCATCATTATATGTCTCGAGAATTTTTCTGTCAGGGTCATTTTCATAATCAAAGAATGGAATGAGAATTGGAATAACTGTAATCGGACAAGAATAACCATATTGAAGTAAATCATGCTTATTGAAAACCGAATCTGCAACAGCATAATCAACATCATCTTTTATTTCCTTTATAAGTTGTAAGCCATTTTTGCAAGAGACATATGCAAAATCATCATAGTCTTTGAAAAAAAACTCTGGAGTTATGTTATGATACCATAAGAGCCTTTTACAAGGCAAATCCTTAAGGCGGTTCATAAAATCATCTTCTGAAGCAGCATGATAAATTAAAATATCCTCTTCATGTAAATCAGGCAGTTCCTCTAACAATGAAACATTTGCTGAAACAAGTTTTTTGTGGATTTCTTTTGTATATATTTTTGTAGGAATTTTCTCTTCTCTCAAAATCTTATCAATTGCAATAACATCATTTCCTATCGCGTCTCCAAAATTCAAAGAAGAAACCACTTGAAGAACTTTACCAGATTTACTAGATACTGAACCCGAATTTTTATAGAACGAAATCATATTCTCCTGCAAAGCAATCATTTTATTGATAGTCTGCACTACTGTTTCATTGAATTCATTTTGCTGATTATAATAAGTTGAGAAAAGCCAACGAGTAAGCTTTCGGAACACCCGCTTTATAAAAACAATACCACCACCTATTAATTTCCGATGGGAAGAAATCGGGAGTTCCCGAATTCTTGAAGAACAAAGCAACCGTTGAAAACTCTCACGAATCGAATTAAGCATTTTATTCATATCTCGGATTGCGGATGTCGATGAGTCGACATGGATTAGTTTCAATTTCATCTTTGACCGTACACGTTCTTCAAGAAGTTTTGAATCTATAATTTCCGAATTTATTTCTATCATAATACCGACACCTATTGTTGAGTTTTTATATTATTACAAACTTTTCTCATATAAATATTAATGAACTTACTCATTTCCACACCACATCCAAAATCTTGGACGTAAACCCTTCCCACGAGTTTGATTTCACAATCGGCAATTTTACATCACCGTTTTTTTTATGTTCCATGAAATCTTCCACTACATCTGAAATATCTTTTCCCTCCAGACCAGAAAAATAATAAGCACTGTCTCCGGCAATCTCCCTGAACACGGGAATATCCCTCAGAATAACAGGTTTTCCGTAACTCGCTGCTTCCACCACGGCAAGCCCATATCCCTCCTCCAGGCTGGCAAATATGACAGCATCACATTTCTCATAGAGTTGGGAAAGCTCGTCATCGCTTATGCCGTTCCTGTACCAAAAAAGTTTTTTATTCAGTTCGAGATGTGACTCCAAATCTGCACAGATTTTAAGACTCTCTGAAACTGGGCGACCGACTATACGAAGGTTGATTTCAGCCCCCTTTTCCCAAAGCAGATTAAAAGCCTCAAGAGCCTGATCATATTTCTTTCTTGGCTCCACAGAACTAACCATGAGGAATTCTTTGGGAGCATGGGCAGAGAAAAGATTTCTTTTAGATTTACCGGCTGAAAAATCACTTCCCAAATACGCATAGTCAAGAGTGATTTTTGGATTCACCTTCCGCCCAGAGCGTCCTTCAATATAAGTACGGACCTCAGAGAGCACTGACTTTGAATTTACAATGATTCCTGTGCACAAAAGCATATTGTCCAGATATTTCTTGAACAAAGGAGAAAAATCATAGAAGGTCGGGAAATGCAAGGGAATCAAATCGTGGAGAAAAAAATAGACCTTTACGCCATGCTTCATCATATTTCTAAAATATGCCCTGTTGTATGCAGTCTCCAAGCTAAAATCTGGACAAAAGAAAACATCATTCTCTGAGAAATGAACCAGGGAGTCATCGCGGCATAGGAAAAAACCTTTAAAAGCTTTTGTATAAACCAACTCATGCCTGACACCACTTTTTTTTAGGTACTCGCAAAATTTTGTAACGACCCTAGGAACACCACCCTTATCATTACCAAAATGTGTGCAAGACACGTCGACATAAAGAATCTTTTCTTTTACGACTGGAGATACTATGGAACGAGAACGTGTAAAATATAACACCGGCTTTACAGCAAGTCCTGCATTATGCTTGAGACTGTAGTAGATTTTTCCAAAAGATTCTCTTAGCGCAACCATCTCAATGTCCCGTCTTCTTAGGTATATTTTTTCCCTCAATCACGCCTTTCATTTTCTCATAAAAGCTTTCATACGCGAAATCATGAAGAGACGCAGACGCATTTTCCGCCATTTTTCTTCTGAGCTCATCATCGTTTATCAGCTTTGCCGTGAACTCAACGCATTCGTTTTCGTTTTTCCATTTGAACCCTGTTTTTTCCTGCTCAACAATCTCCTTCTGCCCAGCTTTATTTATGACCACCGGAACAGCTCCATAGCTCATCGCCTCCACAGTCGTTATTCCGAAATGCTCCATTTTCTCAGGTTCTTTTTCTTCTGAGACTCCAAAACCAGTGGCATGCCAGAAAATTTTTGCCTCCATATAAAGTCGCTGCAATTCGCCATAAGGACAATTTTCATGGATGAACACATTTCCAGTTCCCGCCGCCAACTTCTTTATCTCAGCCAGATAGGCCATATCCTTGGTAAAATTCCGTACATTTCCTATCAGATGATATTCGTAGCCGGGAAATCTGTCCTTATTCTCAACAAAAAAATTTACCATCTCAAGCTGTTTCTTGTTGTGTCCCTCAACAAAAAAACGTCCGACACTGAGAATAATATTCCTTTTCTTTGACTCATCGTATCGGCCCCTCAAATCCGCATTGTTGAAAACCGGGGGATAAATAACAGTCGACTTGTCAATCTTCGGCCAGTATTTTTTCAGCCACTCCTCAGTGAAATTTGAAATGCTGATAAAAGAATCGTAGCTCTTATAAAAATTTTGCTTCAGAATCCTCTTGGCGAAATTCTTCATTGGATTTACGGATGGAACAATCTGAGGTGGAAACATGCAGTTATAGATATTAAACCTTGCCATTCCCCTTTCCAGGCTTTGAAAATTCAAGTTTACGAAAAAATCATATTTTTTGGTGAACGCCTCTATCTTATGAATTCTCTGCAATGAGGAAAAGATATTTTTTGGTCGCTCAAATGCAAACGGAACCTCTCGTACTTTCGTCAGATTCATTCCATAATGCTTGTTCAGCTCATCCTGAGTTACTGGTGTCCGCATTTTGTCATCCTCGGATTTTACATACGGAGCAAAAATATCAATCTGGACATTTTCTTCGAGGTAGTCTTCAAAAAATTTGCATACATAGGCCGTAAGTTTTTCTCCGCCGCCAAACGTCCTGAGATTTGAGTTCAATATGCACACAAGTTTTTTGTTCCGCACCTCACTGCTCATTTACAGATTTTCTCCACCAGTTCAAAACATCCTTTATAGTGTCATCTATGCAATGCCGGATTTCCCACCCAGTTTCATTACGCAACTTACTGACATCAGCCTCAATCTTGGGAACATCCACGGGCCGCATCTTGCTCTCGTCAATACGAACCTCTATCCGTCGCTCCGAAAGAGACAGGATTTTATCCAAAAGAGAGCGAATCTGCACGGCATGTCCGCTTCCGACATTGTAGGTTTCCCCTGTCCTTCCAGATTGTGAGAGCAGAGCGTAGGCCCTTACAACATCGCGCACATCCGTAAAATCCCTGTACGCACTCAAATTTCCCACAAATATGACAGGATCTTTTTTCCCTGCCTCAATCTCCGCAACCTGCTTACAAAAATCGGAGATAACAAATGTCGCCGCCTGTCCAGGTCCTATGTGATTGAATGCCCTTACACTGATTATGTCCAGTCCGTAAGCTTTCGAATATATTGAACCGAACATATTCTGAGTCGCTTTCGTGGCAGCATAAATATTCCCAGGCTTCAGCAAAGTCTTCTCGTCAATCTTCCCAAGGTCAGCCCCGGAAGCCCCGTATTCCTCTCCAGAACCAACGAGAATAATCCTAGGTTTGTATTCAAGTTCCCGAAGTGCCTCCAAAACATTCAGAGAGCCCTTTATGTTTATGTCCACCGTCAGTTGAGGATTTTTCCACGACACGCTGACTGAACTTTGTGCGGCGAGATGAAATATGCAATCAGGGTGAATCTCCTTAAACAGGGAAACAATCCCTTCCTTGTCCAAAATATCAAGGTCAAAAATCCGGGCACCTTCGTGGGCATAGGTCTGACTGCTGATTTTGGTTCCGTAGACCTCCATCCCGAATTCATCCCTGAGACAATCAATCAGATATCCGCCGACAAATCCTGCCGCACCTATGACAAGGGCTTTTCCCATAATCAGAGCCCCTGAATCCTTATCTGTTTTTCAACCAGAGTCAAATCATTCTTTACCATCCGCTCAATCAGCTGGTCAAACGGAATCTCACGTTTCCAACCGAGAACTTTCTCCGCCTTTGACGGATCCCCATAAAGAAGCTCGACCTCGGCAGGACGGAAAAACTTTGGATTCACTTTTACAATGACTTTACCTGTCGCACGGTCTTTGCCAATTTCATTCACACCCTCACCTGAAAATTCCACGTCAATTCCGGCAGTTTTGAACGCCTTCTGGACAAATTCCCGCACAGGGTGGGTTTCATTTGATGCAACTACATAATCATCAGGCTTATCCTGCTGAAGCATGAGCCACATTGCCCTCACATAATCCTGCGAGTGTCCCCAGTCGCGTTTTGCATCCATATTTCCAAGCTCAAGGCAATCCAGAATTCCAAGCTTAATCTTTGCAACCGCATTTGTAATTTTTCTTGTAACAAACTCCAAGCCCCGTCTTTCACTCTCATGGTTGAAGAGGATTCCCGAGCAAGTGAACATTCCGTAACTCTCACGGTAATTTTTTGTAATCCAGTGCCCGTACAGTTTTGCGACACCATAGGGACTTCTCGGATAAAGTGGTGTGGTCTCCCTCTGAGGAACTTCCTGAACCAGACCGAACATCTCACTTGTAGATGCCTGATAGAATCGTGCGCTGGGCTTAACTTTGCGGATTGCCTCAAGCATATTAGTTACACCAAGGGCATCTATCTGAGCCGTGGCAAGGGGCTGCTCCCAACTTGTGGCGACAAAGGACTGAGCCGCAAGATTATATACCTCATCTGCCTGGGAAATTTCCATCGCGTTTATCAGAGAAACAACATCTGTCATATCAGCGTATATGAAGTTGATTTTATCCTTTATGTGCTCTACATTTCCGTAGCTCACCACAGACTTTCTTCGCATAAGGCCGTATACTTTGTACCCCTTCGCAAGAAGAAGCTCCGCCAGATAACTTCCGTCTTGTCCGTTAATTCCAGTAATCAATGCAGATTTCATTTTTACTCCTCTACAGTCCT
>AUXO012282297.1_pt1 | contig 13703 bp, 11 predicted proteins | sample 768731 | NCBI WGS metagenome assembly AUXO01 (sample SAMN02715735, study PRJNA202380) | gut metagenome | biome: sheep rumen | host: Ovis aries | place: New Zealand: Palmerston North
TACATTGATGTACTTTCCTATATCGCGGAGAAATTCAAGGAATGTATAATCTTTTGTCCAGTCGTAGTTATTTACGATTTCTGCCTTTCCTTCAAAAATACGGTCAACCTGAGCTTTGATTCCGGCAAGATTTTTTTCAAGGCGTTCCTTTGCCATAATCTCGCGTTCTGCTGTAGGACGTGGATCACCGATAAGTCCTGTTGCTCCACCGCAAAGAAGAATTGGATGATGACCTGCACGAGCAAGACGCTTTGCAGTTACAAGCGAAGAATAATGCCCAAGATGTAGGCTGTCTGCAGTAGGGTCAGTTCCCCAGTAAAAAGTTATTTTTTCATTGTTGAGTTTGTCTGCAATGTCTTCACCGGCTACATCTTTAACAAGTCCGCGCCACTGAAGTTCTTCGTAAAATGTCATATTTTCTTCCTTATGTTTAATTAATTTAAGCAGGCCAATTATAACAGAAAGGACCGCTAAACTAAAGTACCCTTAAATGTATTGCCGTTCAGACTTTCAAGTTTTACAGTCACAAAACTTCCGATTAATTTCGGATCAGCCTTAAATGCAACACGCTCATTCTGTTCAGTTTTTCCAAGAAGCTCATTCTGATTATCTTTTGAAACAATATCTGCAAGAACCTTTATAGTTTTTCCTACACGCCGTTTCATAACCTTCTGTGTAATTTCCAGCTGAAGGTCTATAATCTTCTGAAGTCTTTCCTTTTTAATTTCAAGCGGAACCTGGTTTTCCATTTTTTCTGCAGGAGTTCCTTCTCGCGGATTATAAAAATACATGAAGGCACTTTCGTATTCAATTTCTTTCATCAAAGAATATGCCTCTTCAAATTCCGCTTCTGTTTCTCCGGGAAAGCCGAGCATGATATCAGTTGTAACTTCAACATCCGGAACTGCTTTCCTCAGTTTTTTAATCAGGCTGATATAATCTTCCCTTGTGTACTTTCTGTTCATACGGCGCAGAACTTCAGTCGAACCATGCTGAACTGCAAGATGAATTCCGCGGCAGATTTTTCTGTCTGTTTTTATAACTTCAATCAGTTCATCGCTGAAATCTTTCGGATGACTTGATTCAAACCTTATCCATTCTATTGAAGATTTTATTTCATCAAGATGCTTACTGATGATTTTTAGAAGCTGGGGAAATTTTACGCCGTTATCATTGTAGCTGTTTACATTCTGACCAAGCAGACAGATTTCACGAACCTTTCTTTCAGAGAGAATATCAAGCTCATGAAGAATATCATTTACACTTCTGCTGATTTCCCTGCCTCTAAGATACGGAACTATGCAGTACGTACAGAAATTATTACAGCCATGCATAATCGGAACAAAAGTACTGAATGCATTCTCTTCGTAATAGCTTTCTGCAAATTTATAGACAGGCTCAACTTCACCCATTTCATAAACATCTTTTTTTTCTATTGCAGGAATGATTTCATTGAACTTTTCTTTTCCAAAAGTACCTACAACATAATCAACAACGGGCCACATTTTCTTTAAGTCTTTTAAAAGACGCTCTGCCATGCACCCCATAACGATTACAGTAAGCGGAACAGGTCCGTTCTTTTTTACATATTCAGCTGCAGTTTCCATGTGACGGTATTTTGCGTCCGGTGCACATTTGCGGACTTTTTTTAATCCTGTAAAAAATCCAAGACGGCCAAAGATTCGCTCTTCTGCACTTCCACGGACAGAACAGGTATTTATAATAACAAGATCCGTAAGCTGAACATCATCTGCTTTTTTCCAGCCGCGTTTAATCAATATCTGTTCAACGGCTGCAGATTCAGCAATGTTCATTTCACAACCGTAATTTTCAATAAAATAAGTCATAATTATTCCTGCGAAACAAGCGGTGCATCAGAATCTGTGTAAGCATAAGCGTTGTGTGCATGAATGCTTTCTTCATTTTCTGCTTCTATGCTGAACCATCTGAATTTTCCGCCGCCTTCAAAATTTTTAAGTGCAATATAAACTTCCCTTACAACATCTTCCACAAACCGCGGATTATCGTAAGCCTGCTCCGTAACAAATTTTTCATCCTGTCTTTTTAAAACTGAATACAAAGGAGCAGATGCTGATTTTTCAACAGCATCAATTAAATCCTCAAGCCAAAAAAAATCCTTGTATAAAACTTTAACCGTTACAGTTCCACGCTGATTGTGTGCGCCGTACTGAGAAATTGCTTTTGAGCACGGACATAAAGTTGTAACAGGGACTTTTACTTCAAGATAAAATTTTTTTTCGCTCTCAGAAACTTCTGCCTCATAAGTGCACAAATATCTCATGATTCCTTTTGACTTTGAAACAGGAGCTTCTTTTTCAATAAAATACGGAAACGAAATTTCACCGAAAGATTTTTCTGCCGTAAGTTTTGTGCGGATTTCCTCAAGCATCTCCATAAAATGATTGATTGAAATATCATCTTTATATTTATGGAAAACTTCTATAAATCTGCTCATGTGCGTTCCTTTAAAATGATGTGGCAGATTCACAAAAAGATTTACCCTTGCCGTCGTATTCTGAACCTTATGTTTTTTATCCAGAACACAGACAGGATATTCAACATTCCGCACGCCGACTTTTTTAAGAGGAACTTCCCTTTCATCAATGCTATTCTGTATGTCTATCATTTCAGTTCACATTATTTTCAGCAGATTCAAGTGTATTGTAAATGAGCATTGCAATTGTCATAGGTCCAACTCCGCCTGGAACAGGTGTAATAAATGAAGCCTTTTCTTTTGCGCCTTCAAAATCAACATCACCTACAAGACGGAAGCCGCTCTTTTTTGTACTGTCAGGAATTCTGTTTACACCAACGTCGATTACACAAGCCCCTTCTTTAATCATGTCTGCTGTAACAGTAGATGGTTTTCCGCTTGCAACAATAAGAATATCTGCATTCTTTGTATAATCAGCAAGATTTTTTGTTCCTGTATGACAAATTGTTACTGTTGAATTGAATTCTTTTCTGAGCATCAAAAGTGCCATAGGTTTTCCTACAATATTTGAGCGGCCAACAACAACAACATTTTTTCCGCTTGTTTCAACTCCCATTTTTTTAAGCAGAACAGTAATTCCGTTTGGAGTACAAGGCAAAAATCCTTTTTCACCAGTAACAAGCTTTCCAACATTTACAGGATGGAAGCCATCAACATCTTTTTCAGGAATGATTGCATTTGTAACTTTCTTTTCATCGATATGCTTTGGAAGAGGAAGCTGAACAAGAATTCCGTGAACTGTTTTGTCGTTGTTAAGTTCATCAATAAGTTTAAGCAAAGCTTCTTCTGTAGTATCTGCAGGAAGAACAACACTTCTGTCTGCCATCCCCGCTTCTTCAAGAGCCTTTCTTTTTCCTGTAACGTAGCTTACACTTGCAGGGTTATCACCGACAAGAATAACAGCAAGACAAGGTGTAATTCCTTTTGCTTTAAGTTCTGAAACTTTCTTTGCAACATCTGCCTTTACTTCAGCAGCAATCTGTTTTCCGTCGATAATTTTTGCACTCATCTGTAACCTTCCTGTAAAAGAATTATTTGTAAATATAGTAGAAATTGCCTGAGTTGAATATTCAGGGCAAAATAAGTATACTTGAGCAACATCTTATAAAAAAACAAGATAAATTGCCATATAAAAAAAACATCAAGGAAAAAAATATGAAACGTTTTTTAATCCTGTTGTGCATGATGATTTCTTTTTCATGCATTTACGCTCAGGAAGCAGAAGAAAACACACAGTCAAATCAGGCAGAAGATGAATACATAGAAGGTGATGATGATACATCCGGATTTGAATTCGGTACGACTTTAGCAGGCGATCAGTACATCAGAATCAGTCTTGGAGTTGATTTTCCGATGAACTTCCCTGATTTTTCAAGCCTTTTTCAGAAGGACAAAAGTCAACTTAAAATCGGCGGAATCGGATTTCTCGGCTACCACTACTTTATAACAAACAACATTGCACTTGGTGTAGATGTAGGTTTCGGCTTTAATGTTTCAATCGGAAGCCATGTGTTTAATTATGTACCTGTAATTTTTGAAGGAACATACCAGTTTACAAAAGAAAAATTTGAATTTCCTATTACAGCAGGAATCGGATTTGCATGGGAAAACTTCAACAGCCAGCACTACTTCCCGGGACTTGTACTCAAGCTCGGCGGTGGAGCTCATTACAGAGTTACAGAAAGCTGGTCTCTTGGGCTTGAAGCAAGTTATATGTTTATGCCTCAGTTTTGCGCACTCTACGATAAGAATGCAGAAAACAGAATGGGTCATTACACAACAATCGATCTTGTAGCAAGATATATTTTCTAAACGGCGGTAAAAGATGAAAAAAATAATTACAAAAGCACTTTCAATTCTTGCCGTTGCAGCATGTTTTACATTAACTTCATGTCACGACAATATCTACGGCATGATTGATAATGAAGTTCCACTTGATAGAAACGGTCTAAAAGAAGTTCAGAAGATTGTTTATTTTAACGGAAACCTTTACGCAGCAAACGGAAAAATTTATAAGAAAACTGCAAAATCATCTTATTCTACAAGAAAATACAACAAGCAGTGGTCTAAAATTGACAAGCCGACTTTAAGCTCAGGTACAGAAGCTCCTTCCGTTGTATGGGGACTGGCCTCAGACGCAAGTTATCTTTATGCACTTGTAATAACATGGAAAGAAGACAACGAAGGCGGACAGACAATAAAAGATTCAGCCGTATTCAAAACTACAGACGGTTCTTCATGGACAAAGATTGATTTTGACGGCGCTGAACCAAAATGGATTTTTGACAACCAGACACTTCCAACAGCTGATCCAAACGGAAGTCTTTCTGGTACAGCATCAGGAAGAAATGCATACGCAAGGGTCAAAAAATCAAACGGTTCATTCGAAATCAGAGACCTCTCTACTCCAACTGATGCAGTTTCCGGAGTAGACGGAGAAAGTGTTACAGCCGTAAAAACAGGCTCCGGTGATCTTTTCTCAAAATATTATGCACTTGCAGCAAATGACACATACATTTATTTTTCAAAAGTTTATTCAGACAAAAATAAAGACGGAACTGCAAATATTGATTCAAACGGAAAGTCAGATTATTTGTACTATGCTCCATTATCAGCGGTATCAGTTAAAAACGTAACCGATATAACAGGAGCTTCTTCAATTGATGTGGATGAAGGATATCTTCTTTCAATCAGTTGTATGGCAAACAAACTGCTTGTAGGAACAACAAACGGCATTCATCTTGTAAATCTTAATTCAGCAAAAGAGCCTACAGGCAAATCTAAGTTCAGCAACAACGGAAACTCGATTGTTTCAGAACATGTATATGTAACGTTTGTACTTGATTCTTCAAAGAATGAAGGTGCAACAGATGAATACATTGTAAATACAATTTACGGTTCAATCGGGTCAAGTTCTGATACCTGGCGCGACATGGGACTTTACGCATACTACCCGGGCCGAGGAAACTGGAACGTAGACGGAGACTAAAAATCATCTGTAATAAAAAAGAAGGATTGTCAGTAAAATGGCAATCCTTTTTTCATTTTAAACCTCATGGCACAAGGCAGCTCCATATGATATAATCAAAGCCATGAAATCAGCTGATCTTTTTGAATCAACAGCAAAGAATGAACACGAACCTCTTGCGTCACGAATGAGACCACAGACTTTAGATGAATATATCGGTCAGGATCACATTGTTGGTAAAGGTCGTCTTTTACGCCGTGCAATTCAGGCTGACCAGCTTACCTCAGTAATTTTCTACGGACCTCCTGGAACCGGAAAAACTACCCTCGCCCGAGTTATTGCAAACCACACAAGCTCTGCATTTATTACACTCAATGCCGTACTCACAGGAGTAGCAAATATCCGTGAAGCAATTGCAGAAGCAGAACAGCAGAAAAATCTTTACAACAGAAAAACAATTCTTTTTGTAGATGAAGTTCACCGCTGGAACAAAAGTCAGCAGGATGCACTTTTGCCCTGGGTAGAAAATGGTACAATTATTCTTATCGGTGCAACAACTGAAAATCCTTTTTTTGAAGTAAACAAAGCTCTTGTTTCAAGAAGCCGTGTATTTCAGCTTAAGCCGCTTGAAAAATCAGATTTAACAAAAGCAGCATGGCAGGCACTTAAAAATGTTGAAAGAGGCTACGGACACTGGAAAGTTGAATTTGAAAACGGAGCGCTTGAACATCTTGTAGAAACAGCAAACGGGGATGCACGAAGTCTTTTGAATGCACTTGAACTTGCAGTTGAAACTACTCCTGAGCACTGGCCTCCATCATTCGGAAGCACAATCTACATCAGCAAAGAAACAGCAGAAGAATCTATTCAAAAAAAAGTTGTGCTTTATGATAGAGACGGAGATTATCATTACGACATAATCAGCGCATTTATAAAAAGTTTAAGAGGTCGTGATCCGGATGCCGCATGTTACTGGCTTGCACGAATGGTAAAGGCAGGAGAAGATCCTCATTTTATTTTCAGACGTATGCTGATTTCAAGCTGTGAAGATACAGGGCTTGCAGATCCGCATGCGATTTCTGTTGTTGAAAGTTGTGCTGCAGCCTTTGACAGAGTTGGTTTTCCTGAAGGAAATTATTTTTTGGCACATGCGGCTCTTTACCTTGCAACTGCTCCAAAATCAAATTCAAGCATGGCATTTTTTGATGCAATGAGCGCAGTTGAAAAAGAAGACGCAGATGTTCCAAATCACTTAAGGGACGCTTCAAGGGATGCAGAAGGCTTTGGTCATGGCGCAGGTTATCTTTATCCTCATGCATACCGGGACCATTGGGTTGCTCAGCAGTATTTACCGGACACACTTACCGGAAGAGTTTTTTATACACCGCAGGATCAGGGCTACGAAAAAACAATCCGCGATGAAGTAATTGAACGAAGGGAAATTCAGATTGCAGCAATTCTTGAAGGTGCAAACACAGATGAAGAAAATCAGAAAGGCCTGATGGTAAATCCTGTTTCAGACTGGTGGAATGCAACAGGTCACTTTAATGGTTTTAAGAAGACTGAAGAAAATTTAACTTACAGTCCTAAAGATTTAAACAGAGACAACAATCTTAACAGGGCCGAAACTTTATGGAGAAAACGCACAGACCTAAACAAAGCTGATGTTCTTGCGCAGATAAAAAATTCAATGAAAGAAAGTGCAGAACTTCTGCGCCATCACAGATGTCTTGTTATAAATGCAGATGATGGTCTTATGCTTTTTGATTTAATCCGCTCAACTCCAGAAGGAAGAACCTGCGGAATTTGCAGAAGCGAAAAAGCAGCAGATACTCTTTCAAAATATGCTTCAACTCTCAGCGATCTTGATAAGCCGGAACTTATTGTACAGGAACAGCTTCCGTTATTTGAAAATAAAAATTTCAGGCACACACTGAATAAAATTCCTGATGCAGAATTTGATAGAATATTTGCACGCGATATTTTTGCATCTGTTAAAGACATAAAAGCATTTATTTCTTCCATGAAAGAAGCTTTTGACGGAACTGAAAAAACAAAAAAAGACATTTCATTTTCTTCACTTGAAGTGGAAGACGGAAGCAAGGAACTTTTTCCGTTATTCAGCAAGGATGCACGTGTTGTAATCAGTCAGAGAATTCCATCAAGCGGACAGCACTTAAATCAGCTTATAAGAGAAAATCTTTTTAAAGAACTTAAAATTTCAAAAGAAGATAATGATATTTTGACAAAAACCGAAAATGCAGAAAAAGAATTTTTCAAAGATCCTCAAAGTGAACTCTTCAACTGGGATGAAAAAACAGCAGCTAAAATCATTCAGGATGAAGGCTTAAACTGCGCCGCAAAGACTTTTTTAATTACAGAAAAAAGAAAAATTTCTGCGGAAGAATGTCAGAAATGGTTCAACAAAGATTCCTCAGGTTACGCAAAATTTATTCTTTCAAAAATGGGAGAAAATGATTTTGCACGATTCAAGGATCTTTTTTATGAGACCGCTGCAAAATTTACACTGAACTGGAAGACACGAAACTGCATATTCGTTCTTGAAAAAAATTAAGCTTTCACACAATTCTGCAGATTAGCCTCAATTGATTTTTTACCTCAAAACCTTTATATTTTCTGCTATGGATTTAATCAAAAAACTCGACGAATGTGAAGCAAGGCTCAAGGAACTTCAGGAAATCATTATGGATCCTGAGCTTGTAAAAGACCAGAAAAAATACAAAGACACAATGCGCGAAAACGGATATCTCACAGATGTCTGCGCACTTTATGATGAATACAAGAAAGTGCTTTCAGGAATTAAAGATGCCACAGAAATGATCACGGCAGAAGATGACGTTGAAATGAAAGAAATGGCACGTGAAGAACTTAAGGCACTTGAAGAAAAACAGCCGAAGCTTGAGGAAGAAATTAAGCTTAAACTTATTCCGCCGGATCCTCTTGATGAAAAAAATATTATCCTTGAAATCCGATCGGCAGCAGGTGGAGATGAAGCTTCACTTTTTGTACGCGATCTTTGGGAAATGTACTGTCATCTTGCAGAACGCAAGGGCTGGAAAACAGAAACAATGGAAGCTCAGGAAACTGAAGTCGGCGGATTCAACAAAATCGTTACATCAATTTCAGGCAACTTCGTATACGGAACAATCCGCTGGGAATCAGGAGTTCACCGTGTTCAGCGAGTTCCTGCAACAGAAAGCCAGGGGCGACTTCAAACTTCAACAGCAACAGTTGCAGTTTTGCCGGAAGCAGAAGAAACTGACATTCAGATTAACCCGGGCGATGTACGCGTAGATGTTATGCGTGCAGGTGGTCCTGGCGGACAGTGTGTTAACACAACAGACTCTGCAGTTCGTTTGACTCATATTCCAACAGGAATCGTTGTTATTCAGCAGGACCAGAAAAGTCAGATTAAAAATAAAGAAAAGGCATGGTCGGTTCTTCGCGCAAGACTTTTTGATCTTGAACAAAGCAAGAAAGATGCAGAACGTTCCGCTCAGAGAAAGAGCATGGTTGGAAACGGAGACCGCTCGGAAAAAATCCGTACTTACAACTATCCTCAGGACAGAATTACAGATCACAGAATCAATTTAAGCGTACACAACCTTCCTTCATTCATGATGGGTAACATGGACGAAATGCTCGATGCATTAAACGTTTACGCAAAAGAAGAAAAGTTCAGCGAACTTGATAAATAAAATATCCACAATTCATAATTCTTACTTTTAAATTTCAATTTTTTAATTTAAGAATTATGGATTGTGCATTTTACAAAAAATGACTTTCCAGCAATTCAAACAACATGCAATCAAAGAATTAACATCATCCCCTTCTGCCGCACTTGACGCAGATGTGTTGCTTCAGCATTTTACAAACAAAGACAAAACATACATTTTATTTCACAGAGATGAAGAACTTACTGATGAACAGGAAACCGTTTTAAAAGAAGCCATTGAAAAAAGAAAGACAGGACTGCCGGTTGCATATATAACAGGACATAAAGAATTCTACGGATATGATTTTTTTGTTACACCAGATGTACTGATTCCAAAACCAGACACAGAAATACTTGTAGAAAATGCAATCAAGTTTATAAAAGAAAAAACTGAAGAAAAAAAACGTGCACTAAAAGTTCTTGATTTGTGCACAGGAAGCGGCTGCATTGCAGTAAGTATTTTAAAATTTCTTAAAGAAGAAAAAATCATTACGACAGAATTACTTCCAGATTTTATTTTAGCAGATATAAGCGTTAATGCACTTAAAATTGCTGAAAAAAATTCTGAAAGACTTCTTTCAGATTCTGCAAAAAAAATTAAATTCATTGAAACAAATCTTTTTAACAGCATAAACGAAAAATTTGACATCATCGTTTCAAATCCTCCGTACGTACCTGCTATAGAAACAGATGAACTTTTAAAAGACGGAAGAAGTGAACCTCGTCTTGCACTTGACGGAGACGTTAACACAGACGGCTCTCCAAGCAGAACAACAGACGGCCTTGAGCTGATCAGAAATCTTATAATTCAGTCAAAAGCACATTTTACAAAAGACGGAATTCTGATTCTTGAAACAGGCGAATACAATGCAGAAAAGACAGAATCTTTTATGAAACAAAACGGATTTTCACAAACAAAACTTTACAAAGACCTTGAGGGACAACTTAGAAATGTCAGCGGAATTTTCAATGGATAAATTACAAAGCATAAAAGAATACGCAAAGAAAAATTCAGTCCCGATAATGTTCGACGAAACAAGTGACTTCATCTGTAAATATATTGCAGAACATGAAGTACATAATATTCTTGAAATCGGTTCTGCAATCGGATATTCGGCAATCAGATTTGCATCAGTAAAGCCGGACGTTAAAGTTACAACAATAGAAATCGATATAGACCGCGCAATAAAAGCAATTGAAAACATAAAGAGCGAAAACCTCAGCGACAGAATAACACTGATCAACATGGACGCAATGGCAGTAGATCTAAAAGGTTCGTTTGATTTAATTTTCATTGATGCAGCAAAAGCACAATACACAAGATTCTTTGAAAAGTTCAAAAACAATCTTTCAGAAAACGGAGTAATCATCAGCGACAACTTAAGCTTTCACGGCATGGTTGAAGATCATTCACTGACGCACAATTACAGCACGATAAAGCTTGTTAGAAAAATCAAACGCTATGTTGACTTTTTAAAATTCAACACAGAATTTACAACAACCTTCTACAAATGCGGAGACGGAATTTCTGTAAGCAAAAAAAATGATTTTATAGATTTTTCACAGCTCAAAAAAATTGCACAGGGAAACTCAGCAGATTTTTTTGAATACAAAAACAACAAAGTAATAAAGCTCTACAAAAAAGATTTTTCAAAAGACGATGTACTTAAAGAATTTTCAAATACGCTTAAAATCAACAGTCTTGATCTTCCCGCTCCAAAAGCATTCAGAGTTTTTTTTCAGGATGGGATGTATGCTGCAATATACGAAAAGATTGACGGGAAAACACTGTCTCAAATTGAAGATGAAAAAGAAAGATTAAATGCAATACTTAAATCCGTTGAACTTCAGAAAAAAATCAGCAGTATTCAGACAGAAGATTTTGAAAGCTTCAAAGATTTTCTTCTTGCTCAAATAAAAGACAAAAGCAATCCGGAAAATTTTGAAACTATAAGAAAAATCAAACACCTTCCAGAAGGAAACAGAATTTGTCACGGAAACTTTCAACCGCAAAAAATAATTTTAAAAGATGACGATTCACTCTGCCCGATTAATTTTTCACACACAGTAAAAGGTCCTGTTGAATTCGACATTGCATGCACTTACAAATTTTTAAGCAAAACTATTTCAAAGGATTTTGCAGAAAAATATCTGATTAAAACAGAAACCTCTTTTGAAGAGATAAAACCATTTCTGGATATTGAGTCATAATGACAGATTAAAAAAATCAATCTATAATAAAAAACATGAAAGACTCATTCAAAAATGTCTGCACAAATGAAGACAATCCAAAATGGAAAGCTGCAATCACAAGAGAAAGCGAACTCTACTCAAGAGGAAACGGAATCCGCAGTGATTTTGAGCGCGACTATACACGAATACTTCACAGCGAAGCATACAGAAGATTAAAGCACAAAACTCAGGTTTTCTTTGCTCCAAACAATGATCATCTGTGCACAAGAATTGAACATGTAAATCACGTTGCAAGTGTAAGCACAACAATTGCAAAGCATCTTGGACTTAATGTTGAACTGACAAATGCAATTGCAACCGGACACGACATAGGACACGCACCATTCGGACACACCGGAGAAAACATTTTAAACTCCCTCATAAAAAAACAGAAAGAAGGTGAAAATGCTCCGAAGAAATTCTGGCATGAAAGAAACAGTCTCTTTTTTGCTGATTATATAGAAACACTGCAGGACCCTGATGGCGGAAGAAAAAATCTTGATCTTACATATGCTGTAAGGGACGGACTTATCTGTCACTGCGGCGAAATAGATCAACAGGCATTGAAACCACGGGACAAAGCAATTGATCTTTACGAAATTAAAAGACCGGGAATTGTTTCACCTTTCACATGGGAAGGATGCGTCGTAAAAATCAGTGATAAGATTGCATTTCTTGGAAGAGATATTGAAGACGCACGTGCCTGCCATTTAATCGACATGGGGGCATACCGTCAGCTACGCGATATCGTTGGTGCAACACTTGGATTCGGACCGAACAAGAAATATTCAAATCATACGACAAACGGTGCCTTCAGATCTGGAAGAGCCGTAAACACAACGACACTGATTAACGACATGATTGTAGACTTATGCAATGAATCAAGTCCGGAAAAAGGTCTTTGCTTCAGCGAGCCGTATTTTAAATTTATACACGAACTTAAAAGATTCAGCTTTGCAAACATTTACAACAACTGGCGCCTTATTGAATTCCAGAAATATGCGGAAGTAGTTTTAGGCTGCATCTACAACGCACTCATTCAGACACAGGATTTTGCAAAGAAAAGAACAATGGACAGATGTCTCAAATATACTCAGAAGCTTCGCGAGACATTCATCGACTGGCTTGTAAAATATACAAATTATGATTTAGAAAAAAAACAGCTCTTCAGATTTTACACAAAAGAAGTTTTTGACATCAACGATCCTGAAAGCTACGAAAAATGCATCATTGAATACATCAGCGGAATGACTGACCAGTTTGCAATTTCAATTTTTGAAGAAATCAGCAACTTTTAATCAACTGATACGGCGGAACATGATGAATAATTTTTACAGCAACGGATTGAAATTTGAATGTAAAAACTGCACAGCCTGCTGCTGTCTTGAAGGCGGAGTTGTAATGCTCAGTCAGAAAGATTTATCAAGGCTTGCATCACATTTTAATCAGACAGAAGAAGAGTTTATAAAAGGAAACTGTCAGTTTCTTCAAAATAATGACGACAAAAAATATTATCTTTGTCTTTTAGATAAGGCTGACACAGCTCAATGCATTTTCTGGGACAAAGGCTGCACCTGTTATGAAGCACGCCCGACTCAATGCAGGACCTACCCTTTCTGGACAAAAATAATGTCTGATGAAAAAAGCTGGAACGAAGAAAAAAACTTCTGTCCGGGAATAAATGAATGCAATCTGATTTCAGCACAGGAGATTGAAAAAAATCTTAGCGAATACAAAGAAAACAGAAGCCTGATCATCTGCATTGATGAAGATGAATTTTAACAAAAAGCATCAGTTATCAAAAGCGTACTTATTTATAATCAATAATTTATGATTTCTTCTTTAAGCTCATTTGATTTTTTTTGATAACAAATATTTCAATATTTTCTTTTCTTCTGCATTCTTAATTGTAATTAATAAATCATAATCTCTTGCAGGATATATTACTTGTCCGTTATTTTTAAATAATCAGATTTTGAGATTGTAAAATCATCCGGCTGTTTATATGCATCTATTTTATTTTTTCTATCTGGACAATTTGGATCACTTGGATAAATTGCAGGAAAAACACGAAAGCTCTCAACATTATCAATATCACCTTCATGTGGTATATCATAATAAAATTTTCCATCTTTTGTTCTAATATATGAAGCCATTTCTAAATTCTTTTTTATTGAATCATCATTATATGTAAGTGCAAAATCTTTAGCGGCTTCATCTACGGAGTCAAAAAAGTCTCCTGCTTTTCTTCC
>AUXO015218006.1_pt1 | contig 13703 bp, 19 predicted proteins | sample 768731 | NCBI WGS metagenome assembly AUXO01 (sample SAMN02715735, study PRJNA202380) | gut metagenome | biome: sheep rumen | host: Ovis aries | place: New Zealand: Palmerston North
TACAAATTAAGTGCTTTCTTACCAATTTGTAAAGCACATTTAGATTTAGGACCTGCCTGGTTAGAATCATTCATAAGAAGATTCATAGTTGAAGCTTTAAGTGTAGGACTTGAAAGTGCTATTGTAGCAGGTACAGGAAAAGATCAACCAATTGGTATGAACAGAGATTTAGATGGTTCTGTTGTTCAAGGTGTTTATCCTGAAAAAACAGCTATAGCAATAACAGATTTAAAACCACAAACGATGGGAGACTTAGCTTCTAGAGTAAGTAATAATGGAAAGAGAGTTGTTACAAGCTTATTGATGGTTGTTAATCCAGTTGATTATTTAACAAAAATATTCCCAGCTACAACAGTTTTAGCTGCAGATGGTACTTATAGAAATAATGTGTTACCTTTCCCAACAACAGTTATTCAATCACCTGCAGTTACTCAAGGAAAAGCGATAGTTGGTATTGGAAAGAAATATTTTATGGGACTAGGTTCAGAGAGAAAAATTACAGCTTCTGATGAATACAAATTCCTTGAAGATGAAAGAGTTTATTTAGGAAAAATGTATGGAAATGGTTTCCCAGTTGATAATAATTCTTTCTTAAATTTAGATATTTCAGGTCTAGAGCCAATTAGTCTTTATGGAGGAGAAATATAGTCACGAGGTGATTTAGATGGATGAATTATTACCTGATGTGCTAGATTATTTGCACATTACTTGGGATGATGAAGATACAGCTATAAATAATATAATAAAGGAAGCAAAGCAGTACCTTAACGAGAAGTTAGGTACTGCTGTTGATTACAATAAAGATTTAATTGCGTTGGGATTGCTCAAAGACTATTGCAGATATGTCAGAAATTATTCAAAAGAATATTTTGAAAAGAATTTTTTGAACGAGATTTTAAATTTACAATTAAAATACTCAACAATCAAAGGAGAAGAGGATGATTAAATTAAAGCATGAGACTTATAATGATGGTTTTATAAAATATGGCGCTATAAAAACTATTAGAAATAATTCTAAGGTGAAAACTGGAGAAACTTTTGAAGTTTTAGGAATATTGGCTTATGAGAGCGTATCTGTAAGAGATAATGACAATTTAGTTGCAGATTCTTTAGGATATACAATAGACAAAAAAATAAAAGTTCCATATAGGATTTTACCTGAAAACATAAAAGTTAAAATAGATGAAGTCATTTATGACATCGTAAAAAAAGACAGTTCAGATAAAGTCAAAATGTTTCTTTATTTACAAAAGGCTTCAAATCAAAAGGAGGTACTATAATGCCAACAGATGAGAAAATTGCAGAAATTGCTGGTAGCTTAGGGTTACCAGTTGGGGTACAAAGAATTTATGAAAATGAAGTAGATAATTATAACTATATTATTATCAGAAAAGGCAGATTAACGAAAAATAATTGTAATAGTTATACTAGAAACATTGAAATAACTTATGTTTATGAAGGAGAACAAACTATTAGTGATAAAACTATCATTGAAGCTTTTGAAGGTATTCGATTGAATTTTAAGTATATGGATTCAGAGGATGCAAGAATTGCAAATACAAATAAATGGGTTGATATGAATACTTATGTATTCGAAAGAGCTGAGAGGTGATGATATGGCTTTCAATGAACTGTCTATCAATTATGAAGATATAGTTAGATTAGAAGAAAAGTTTAAAAAATTACCGAATACAGCAGAATACGAGATTAATGATTATTTATGGAGCGAAGCTGGAGAAATTTTACAAAAAGAAGTTTATAGTAAAATGCCACGTTCTAAATATAAGCATTACAGCAAAAAACAACCTAAAACTCATGCGAAAGATTCAGAATCTCTCGAGATTGTTAGATATAACTTAGGAGTGAAAGTTCAAACAAAGACAAAGCCAAGGTCAAAAGACTTTGGTTATTTAATTTTTCCTGATGAAGGAAGAGGAATTAGACAAAGAAAAAAAGGTAGTCAAGAGTTTTTTAGCAAATCTCTTGAAAGTAAATCGAAAGATGTTGTTGAAGGATTATCGAAACATCTTGATAAAAAAATTAAGGAGGAAATATAATGGATTTTGAAGATTATAAAATAATTGAAGGAACTATTACTATTGATGATACAGCTGCTACAAGCTTCGGATGCATTGGTACACTAGAAGGTACTTCAGATATAGAAACCGTAGAGAAAAAATGCGAAGGTGCGGTAATTAAGACTAGAAAAAAAGTTAATAAAATAGATGTGACACTAACAGGACATCCTTATGTAGCAGTTTTAAGAAATGTTGCTGGAATGACAAATCAAGGGCTAAAAGAAGGTGTTTATGGATATGGTGCGAATATTACGTCACACAAAATCGTTCTAACTGCTAAAGTAGAAGATATGGATGGAAACATCAAATACATAGCTTTCCCTAATATGGATGATGTTCAGGGCTTAAATATTAATATAAATAATGATACTACAGAGATTGAAATGAAGAATTTTGCTTTTTCAGCCTTAAAAGACGAGAACAACATGTTCTATTATGAAGCACTAGAAAAAGATATTACAGACGAGACAGTTAAGAATACATGGTTGACAAACTTCACACCAGCATTAGTGAAGAATACCGCTAACAATGGTTAGTTAAGAAATGAGAGGCTCTATTAATTTAGAGCTTCTTTTTTTGTATAGGAGGAAAAAATGATTATTGATGGAAAAGAAATACATTTGAAAGTTACTCCAAGAGCAATAGAAAAAGTTGAAAGCGCTAGCGATATAGATATTTTAAAAATGCTTAGAGAAATAGGAGAGAGAGAACCTAAAGCAAGCGATTATTACAAGATAATATATGCTGGATATATTGGAGCAACAGGCGAGAATATTGAGTATGATGATTTTTTAAAGAAAATCGAAGATATAGACTTGCTTGAAATTACTCAAGTGGGTGTAGAACTTTTGCTAAAAAGAAAAAACTAAAATTCCAAGAAAGCTTTAAAAAAGCTACTAAAAAGAAAAAGAATAATAAGATTGTGGTTCCAGACATACATATCGAAACTTTGGCGGATATGTATGTCTATTTTGTGCATATTGACGGAATTGCAGAGGCTACATTTTGGAATAGTGACATAACTTTCTTGGAGAAAATTCATGAAAATATAGTAGCTTACGAAAATTATATAAATAATCCAAAGGAGGTTAAGTAAGAGTGGCTAAAAATGAACAAAAAATAAAGTTTGATGCAGATGTAAGTGGCTTTAAATCGAATATTAAAGAAGCTCAAAAATCAATTAAAACGTTAAATAATGAATTAAAACTTAACCGAGAACAACTTAAAGGAAATGAAAAAGATACAATTTTATTATCTGATAGAATTGAATCTTTGAAGAAAAAATTTGAAGAACAATCGAAAGTTGTTGAAAATACACGATTATCCTACGAAAAAGCTGTTGAAGTTTTTGGTGAAAATTCTACAGAAGCGGAGAATTTAAGAAATAAACTTTTGCAAGAAGAAACAGCTCTTCAAAAAGTGAGAAACGAGATAAATGAAACTAACAAAAGACTAGATGCTCAAACTAATGTACTGAAAAATACAGGAAAAGAGTGGGAAGAATCAGGGAAAAGACTTCAAGAGTATGGCAAAAAAATTGAATCTGTTGGAAACAAATTATCTATAGTAAGCGGTGCTGTTGGAGGAATAGCTGTAGCATCCTTAAAATCATCAATAGATTTCGAATCTGCGTTTATTGGAGTTATAAAAACCGTTGATGGAACAGAAGAGCAGTTAGCAAGTTTAAGAAAAGAGATATTAGAATTATCAACGAAACTTCCTTCAAGTGCATCAGAAATAGCAAAGGTAGCTGAAAGTGCAGGACAACTTGGGATTGCGACTGAAGACATAATGAGTTTTACAAAAGTAATGATAGATTTAGGAAATTCAACAAATGTTTCAGCAGATGAAGCTTCAACTTCACTTGCAAAGTTTGCAAACATTACTAAAATGTCAGCAAAAGACTATGATAAATTAGGTTCTACAATTGTCGAATTAGGTAATAATTTTGCAACAACAGAAGCTGACATTATTGCAATGGGACAGAATCTAGCTTCTGCTGGTACGCAAGTAGGAATGAGCCAATCAGATATTATGGCTTTAGCAACTGCTTTAAGTTCTGTGGGACTTGAGGCACAAGCAGGCGGTACAGCTTTTAGCAAAGCATTGATCGAAATGCAATTAGCTGTTGAAACTAATAGTAAGGACTTAAAGAGCTGGGCTGATGTAGCAGGAATGAGCGTGAATGAATTTTCTGACTTGTTTAAAAAAGATGCTACGAGTGCCTTAGAAGCCTTTATCAAAGGCCTTTCTGAGTGCGGCGGAGAATCTGAGTCTGCAATTAAAGTTTTGGACGATATGGGGATAACCGAGACCAGGCTACGAGATTCATTATTGAGGTCAGCTAATGCAAGCAATACATTTTCTAATGCAATTAAAACTGGCTCAAAAGCATGGAAAGAGAATACGGCTTTAGCCAAAGAAGCTAATAAAAGATATGGTACCACTGAATCACAAATGAAAATGCTGAAGAATGAGGTACAAAAGACTGCTATAGAATTTGGAAATGAGTTAGCGCCTTCATTGAGACAAATTGTTAAAGATGCTAAACCTATGTTAAACACTATTTCAAGTGCGGTTAAATCTTTTTCAAATTTAGATTCTCAAACTAAACAAACAATTTTGAAACTAGGAGCATTGGCAGTAGCAGGAGGCCCAGTAATAAAAATGGGTGGTAGTTTAATAACAACTTTAGGAAAAACCAAAGAAGGAATTGGAACTTTTGTTGGTGCGTTAGGTGTTTTAAAAAATGGAGAAGAAGGAGCTTCTGAAGGTGCAGTTAAAATGGCATCAAGTTTGAAAGGAATTGCTAGCCCTGCGGGAATTACAACTTTAGCAATCGGTGCTTTGGCTGTGGGATATGGAGTGTATTCAGCAAAAATGAATGAAGCAACAAAGGCAGAAAGAGAAGAAGCACAAGCTATTGAAGATTCTATGAATGCTACGAAAGAAAAGGTTAAAGCCTTAGAAGATGAAAGAAAATCCATTGATGTTTCAATGACGTCAAAAGTAAAAGAATTAAATTATAATAAAAGTTTATTTGATGAATTAAAAACAATAGTTGACGAAAATGGCAAAGTTAAAGATGGCTATCTTGATAGAGCAAAAGTTATAACATCTCAGCTATCAGATGCTTTAGGCATTGAAATCGGATTAAATGGTGATGTTATTGAAGGCTATCAAAAGTTACAAGAAGAAATAGATTTAACGATTTTAAAGAAAAAAGCCGAAGCAAAATATGAGGCAAGTCAAGAGAAAGCTAATAAGGCTAGAGCAAATCAAGATTCCCTAATTGCTCAAATGACGGAAAAACAGGAAAAACTAAATGAATTAACTAAAAAATATGATCAAATGACAAGCAACGCATATTCGACGTCGGCCAATGGCATAGCAGGAACTTTAAGACAAGTTGCTTCTTTTGGGAAAGATGAAGGCGAATTAAAAAGAACATCAAAAGAAATTGAGAATTTAAAAAATGAAATTAATACTTTAAGCAATGAATTAGAATCTGAAGCAGGAATAATAAGAGAAGCTGATAAGACTACAGAATTGTGGGTTTCGAATACAAAAGAAGGGTATCAAGAACTGGCTAATTCGACATCGACTTATGTAGAGGTGAATGGAGAACTCAGAAAACAGGATTTAGCGAATTTAATACAGAATGCCCAATTTAAAATAGAGCAAGAAAAAAAAGCTTTAGAAGAATATAAAAACAATAACGACAGTACAATGATTGGAATAACAGAATCGAACAAAGCAGAATACGAGAGACAATTAATAGATTATGGCAATCAATTGCTATCATTGACGTCAATAACGGAAAAAAACAGCCCAGATGTTGTCAATGCTTGGCGACAAATGGCTCAAAGCGAATCGGACATATATAATCAAATACTATCTAATTGTGCTCCAGAACAGAGAAATGCAATTCAATCGATGGTTGATGCGACGGGCGAGTATTCCCCTAAGCTTCAATATGCTGCAATGAATATGATGATTAAGACTGTAGCCCAAATGCAGATACCTTCAGAATTTAGAAATACAGCTTTAGAAAATATGCAAGGTTTTCTGAACGGATTAAATGATGGCCAATTAAGAGAAGTTCTTCAATATGCTGGTATTCAAGATGTAGAGAATGTAATGAAAGGAATACGAGAAGGAAATCTAGCAAAAGCAGAAGGGCAAAAGATATTGACAAGTTTGGCTCAAGGATTGAAAGATGGAACTCTAACTAACTCGCTATTCAACACAGCTAAAGGACTTTCAAGCAGGCTCTCTAGCTTGCTAAGTGTTAAGGCTACAGTGAGTACTGGCTCACTACCTGGTCACAAAGACGGATTAGACTATGTTCCTTATGATAATTATATTGCCAGATTGCATAAAGGAGAAAGAGTGCTTACAGCTCAAGAAAACAGAGATTATATGGCAAATAACATTGAAAATAAAGTTGCCAATAGAAATCTTGTAGTTCAATTCTATCCTCGAAAAATGGATGAATCTGAGTTGCAAAGAGCGGAAAATTACATCTCGAGAAAGTGGGGGTTAAGTTTGTGAGTTATAAATACGAAGATATTAGAAATTTTTATTTTGAAAACGAACTGGGAGAAAGAATTGATTGTCAAAAGATAAATGGTAATTTATTTTTTTATAACGTTACTGGCTTAGGATATGAAGAGGAAATTGAATATTTTCAGAGTGGTAACAATTTCATCCCCAACAAAAAGAGAATTGTTCAAAGCCAAATTTCAGGCGAATTAGAATTTTATGATATGACTTATGATGAATATAGCAGTTTCGTTGATTTTATTATGCAAGCAGAATCGTTAAAACTAATTTATATCCCTAAAAAAGCTATCAGAAAAGAATACTATAGAGATATAGACTTATTCAAAATTGATAAAGCTGAAGAAGATGATTACAATATTTTAAATTGCCCAATTAGTATGAATACAAAAAGTTTATGGTATGAAAAAAATGAAAATGTTTACGATGTGACTGCTCAAAAAAATGAAATGAGGTATGATTATCGTTGGGATAGCAGATATACTACTTACAACAAAAGAAGCCTTATTTACAATAACAAAGGTCATGTTGAAGCACCTTTTATCGTGGAAATTAATGGGTATATTGTTAATCCAGAAATTCAAATTATTGTAGATAAAGAAGTAATAGCTGATTTAAAAATACCTATTACAATTGGGGAATTTGAGAAATTCCTTTTTTCAAGCAAATCTGGAGAAATATATATTCGAAGGCAAAAAGCTGATGGAACTACTGAAAATTTATTCAAAAAACAGTATGTAGATATTTCAAAAAATAATATTTTTAAGTTGCCAATTGGGGTCTCTGAAATAAAACTGATTGCTGACGAGGAAATTACAAGTGCCAAAATTACAATATATCCTGAGTACAAGGCGGTGTAGCCAATGAAAGTGAAAATTGTTTTTAACGATGTAGAATATGAAGCGGAATATAATGAACAAACTGATTTTTATGAACTTAATTTAAATGCGCCAGAAATTCGGTGGAGCATATGAAATAACAGCAGAAGCAATAGATCTAATTGGAGATATTTCTGTCGGCTCAAAAAATCTACAAGTTTTAGCTAAAGAAGTCAAAGAATATGTTCATAACGAAACTATAGTTTATTTTTTAGACAAAAAAGACTTAGAAATACTAGATGTTATTGAATATGAGAATTATGAGTATAACATAGATGAAGAGACTAATGCTAAAACGATTTTCGATATTAGTAGAAAAAACAATGTAAAAAATGGAGACATTGTAATTTTAAAAAGAAATAATTCTATTGATTATATAGGAATAGTAGAAAATGCTGAAAACGAAGATGGTGAGCAAAAGCAGCAGACCACTTTAAAGTATATAAGTAATATTTTTGACAGAAAAGTAATTCTGAAAAATGAAGCTTTAATAAATTCTACTGGTATTGAAGACTTTATAGCTCAAACAATTTATAGTGAGTTTACTAATTCAGATGACACATTGTTAAACATAAATTGGCTAGATGTTGAAGTCTTAACTCATACTCCAATACAAAAATCTGTTGAAAATGAAAATGGCATCTACAATTTTCATACATTTATAACAAATTGCAGCCAAAACTATAATATAGTTTTAGATTTTTCTTTTTCAAGTAATCATATTAAGTTAAGAATATTTAAGCAAAATCAAGATGAAGAGCTAATAGATGCTACAACCGAAGATGTAAGTAATTATGTTGAAATCTTTAAAACTGACGTGTTGGCAAAAGTTACTATTAAAACATCTTCTGATATTCAAAGATGGTATTTAAAAAGTGATAGAACAGTTACTCAGAATAAAGACGATCCCGAAAGAGCTGCTGGTAGAGAAGATACTATATATACAGAAAACAGTGAAGATGCTTATCAAACTGCTTTAGATGCGTTTAAGGGAAATTCATATAATCATTATATTTCATTTTACATAAATAAAAATTCATTGTTATTTAATGTAAAAAATTTCAAAATTGGAACACCGTTATCAGTAAGAACTGATAACAATGTAATATTGAATACTTACATTTCCGCTATTTCTGATAATGGCGGAAATTTTTTAAAAATTACCTGTGGAAATATGAGAATTAATTTTATAGATAAAATTAATCAAAGAAAGGAGAAAAGCAAATGATTAGAGGATACGTATTTGCTAATCAGTTAGCATCTAACGAAGTTGATTCAATGATCTTCCGAAAGATGCTAGATTATAATGACGGTATTTTTAAAGGGATGGAATTAAGCAATACCGCAACGACCATAACTGTTCACGAAGGGATTATTATGATGGCAGGCCGTCCGGTTGGAATAATAGGAAACGAAAGTATTGTAGCTGGCACAGATACAGCCTTCTGCAAATTAGTGCTAGAAATCGACCTAAGTAAAGAATCTTCAGAAAGTAATTTTGAACAAGTTGCTTTAAAGATAATAAAATCAACGACTACATATCCTAATGTTACTCAAGAAGATATGGACAATGATGGTATCATTTATCAAGTTGAATTAGCAAGATTCAAGACCGGTCTAAATGGAATAACTGAGTTTACTGATACAAGAAAGTTTTTAGATTTCAAAGCAATTTATTCATCAATAACTGAAGAATATCGTTCAATATTGAAAAACTTAGAAGAAGAACTAAAAGATGTTGAAGATGGTAGTGCATTTGTGCTTAAGGTTGATTATGATGAAGAGCTGACGAATTTACAAAAAAAAATAAAAATTGTAAAGGAGCTACCTCAAACAAGCAATGAAGGAGACATATTTATTCAATATTTTGATTAAAGGAGGGAAAATATGGGAACTATTACTGCTTATGGAAGTAAGCATAGTCATGAATTTAGCTTGAATGTGTCAGAAACAAGTTACAATATACAAAATAACAGTTCCGAAGTTAGTTTCAGTTTTACGCTTTATAAGAGTAGCTATAGTTGGGGAACATATAACAACATTTATTATACAGTAAATATTGATGGTACAGATTATAATGGAACAATTCCTAATTATACAGCTGGAACAACACTCACTATTAGAAGTGGGACACAGACAATAGCCCACAATTCAGACGGATCTAAATCAATCAATTATAGTTTTGCTGTCACTGATAATTCAGGACAAAGCTATACTTGTGGTAATGCGAGTGCATCAGGAACAATGCCATTAACTAATATACCACGATATGCCACTGCATATCAAAGCTTAAGCAGCAAAACGTCATCTTCTATAAAGATGAATTGGAGTTCTGATAGTATTATCGATTATGTGTGGTATTCAATAGATAATGGCTATAGCTGGGTCGGAGTATATGCCACAGACGGAACTAGTGGAACATATGACATAAATGGATTATTAGCTAATACGACATATAATATAAAAACCAAAGTAAGGAGAAAGGATAGTCAATTAACTACAGACAGTTCAGCGCTATCAATTACAACTTATGCTAGAACAATTCCAACAATTTCATTAGTTAATAAAACTGTTAATTCGATAACAGTCTCAAGTGATTGTAATGTGAGTGTTTCGAGCACTCAATATAGAATAAAGCAAAGTTCAGGCAGTTATGGCTCATACCAAACAAGTTCAACTTTTTCAGGATTAACACCAAACACTTCATACACTATTGAAGTGCAGAAGGTGGGAACAGCAAGCGGTGAATTTGGAACTGCAACAATAATAGTAAGTACATACGCAATAGCGACAATAACAGCACCAAACTTTAATTTAGGGGATAGCTTCAATGTGACAATTACCAATCCTTCTGGACAGGCTATTGAATTTTTTATGGAAACATTAAATGGCGATTCAAGAGAAGCAACAATTAGGGTCGAAAATACTTCTGCAGGAACAAAAATAATAATGTTAAGTGATGCGGAACTAGATTTAATTTATAAAAAGATAAATATAGGAACAACAACTACTGTACGAATAGGAGTTAGAACGATTAGTACCTACTATGATTGGCAAGATAGAATTTGCACATTAACAGGCAATCAAAAGTCGATAAAAATTAATGTGAATAATGAGATAAAAAGAGGAAAATTCTTCGTTAATGTAAAAGGCGTGCTAAAAAAAGCTGTTATATGTACGAATATAAAGAACATTTTGAAAAGAGGGATATGATATGCTAATTCGAGAAATAACAATTGAACCTAACAGAGTATACGTTGGAGAAAATTTTAAAATTAAAGTGCGAGTTCAAGACGATTATAAATATAAGAAAAGACTTATAGCAGAAAATGGCAAATCATTGATTATTGAAGCAAACAAAAAACTTCGTACAGAATGGGGGAAATAATATGAATGATGAAGAAATAAAAGTAAGTGAATTACCTGAAGCAACAGAGTTAACAGAAAACGATTATTTTATGATTGTTCAAAATGGAATAAATAAAAAAATAAAGATGAGCAATTTAGAATTTTTGCAATTTACTGAGGAAGGGGAAACAGAAAATGAATAAAAATTTTAAATTAAAAGATGACGATTATATAGATGCCAAAAGCATTATGCATAAAGGCCAAAAAATATCAGAACTAATTGATAAATCTTGGAAATATAATGGCGAAGTACCTACAGATTGGAACAATGCAAAAACTTTTGGGGTGTACTATGTTAGCGGTTCTGGCTATGAGAATGCAGTTGCTACGGGTGGTATCTATGGCATATTGATTGTCTACGAAAGTAAAGGAGGAACGTGGACTCCTCAACCTGATGGAGGCTCGTGGATTTGGCAAGAATTTAGAGATACAGTGGGGAATATTTACAAACGCTATGCAGTTAATGACGAAAATGGCTGGAGCGCTTGGGATGACACGGGCTGGGTAAATGCAAATGTTAATAGCCCTGCAAGTCATATAAGCTGGAACCCATTGCAATATAGACGCAAAGGAGATACAGTATTCATTCGAGGTGGCGTAAACTACGGACAAACGCCAGCGTGGGAAACGCAACTAGCTAGTATTCCAGCGGAATTTGCACCCCAAACAGAGTCGGATTTTGCTTGCCGTGCAAATGGTTCTGACGGAGTAACAGTTATCGCGATAACAACTGATGGAAAAATAAATTACTTAACAAATTCTGCTATTGATTCTGGTAATGGAGTTTTAATTAGTGCTAGTTATTTAATTGGGTAATTAATTTTTATAAATATAAATGAATAAGGAGGACAATGTATGAAAATAATAGCTAAACAGAATAGAGAATTGTTAATGATTAACGCACAAAACACACAAAATGAGAATGATGCAGAAAAAATCACATTACAAGTACGATGTGTACGAGTGCTGTAAAAATTAAAAGAAATAAAACATTAAAATTTATAGGGTTAACCGAAGCACAAGCAACAACTTGTCAAAGCTTGTCAAATTATCAAGCATTCTTAGACGCTGGCTGGACGACAGGCTATTAGTAGGAGGAAAAGATGGAAGAAAGAGTAGTAAAGCTAGAAACTCAAGTAGAAAACAATATCGAAGATATTCGAGAACTCAACAAAAAAGTAGACAACATAACCGACCTGACAATATCAGTGAAAGAGCTAGCTACAGAAGTGAAGAGAATGAGAGAAGAACAAACGAAGCTGACAGCCAGAGTAGATGTCATCGAAAAAGAGCCCGCACAAGATTATAAGGACTTAAAGAAAAATGTGGTTGGACAAATTGTGACTTTTGTTGTGGGCGCGATATTGAGTGGAATAGCAGTATTTTTGTTGAAGTAATTACATTAATTTTTAATAAAAAAGCCTTAAAAACGATTTTCGAGAGCCGTTTTTAGGGCTTGTTTTTATAATTTTTTAAAGAAAGGAGAAAAGAGATGAATAAGAAAAAAATCTTAATAATAAGCTCAATTTTTCTAGCAATTTTAATTCGTTTGTGTGGAATTTTTGTTCCAGAAAAAAAAGAAGTCAAAGAATCATTGCAGACAATACAGAATGTAGTTAATAATGAGATAGCAACTTATGATTTATCTGAAGAAGAAATAGAGCAACTGCCTTCGACAGAAATAGTAGAACAAACAGAAGAAGAAGAAAATGCATTAGAGCAAGAAGTTGAAGATGAAGGTTTTGAGCTGCAAGGTGAGATTGCTTATAATGGGGCAAGTGAATATCCAGCTATATCACTTGGAAAATACACAGAACTTACATATTTCAGTCAGATTGATAGCAGATGGAGATACTTACCGTATACATCAACTAACAATTCTAGCCAAACAATTGGAAGTTCTGGATGTGGTCCAACATCTGCTGCAATGGTAGTAACTGCTATTCGTGGTTCGATTACTCCAGATTTAATGAGTAATTTATTCGTACAATACGGATTTAGAAGCGCTAACAATCGGTACTTATTGGAGTGCGTTCAGATGGGTAGCTGATGTCTTCAATATTAATTATTCAGAAACAATTTATCTAAATGAAGCGGTTGAAAAACTTAATAATAATCATTATGTTATAGCTAGTTGTGGAAATGGGTTATTTACTACTGGAGGACACTTCATTGTTTTAACAGGTGTTGAAAATGGGCTAATTAAAGTGTATGATCCATATTTATACGCTGGAAAATTTGATACGGCAACTAGACGCGGTAAAGTAACTGTTAACGGCAACACGGTCTATGTTCCAATAGAAAATTTTAGAAATTATACAAATTACAATCGATTTTTTTGTTTTAAATATGAAGGGAAAAAGCAAGAAAACAATGCTAAGCCAGTAACGACAGCAACATATAATAGATATGTTAAAGTTAATACATCACTTAATGTAAGAAACTCACCTAGCGGAAAGATAATAGGAAGCTTGTATAATGGTAATCAAGTAACAGTCTATGAGACTTCTGGAAATTGGAGTAGAATAGGAACTAATAGATGGGTAAGTTCTACGTATTTAGTATCAAGTAATCCAAAGACAACTATACCAAATACTGTAGGGCAACGCAGAAAAACAAAAGCTTGCTATTTATATTCAAACTCGAATCTAACTGGAACCAGATATACTTATCGAGCAAATACAACGCTCACGATTTTGAAAAACATGAGCGTTAATGTTGACTATGTTAGAGTGAATGCAACTGGTAGAAAAGCATATATAAATAAAAATAATTA
>AUXO010694981.1_pt1 | contig 13702 bp, 12 predicted proteins | sample 768731 | NCBI WGS metagenome assembly AUXO01 (sample SAMN02715735, study PRJNA202380) | gut metagenome | biome: sheep rumen | host: Ovis aries | place: New Zealand: Palmerston North
ATTCGCAACAACTGGGATCTGAGTGCCCTGCGTGCAAGCAGCGTAGTCCAGGAACTTCAGAACAAGTACAATGTCAACCCCAAGCGATTGAGTGCTGCCGGTCGTGGAGAGTATAACAACATTGCCGACAACGACACGGCCGAAGGACGTGCACGCAACCGCCGCACACAGATTATCATCACACCAAAGCTGGATCAATTCCTGGATTTGATCGATCAGGCGCCAACTGACGAAACCGAGTAATGAAACGACTGCTCATACTGCTCCTGTCTGCTGCCGTCATAACAGGATGCAAGGACAAGACTGTCCGACAAGAAACGGTCGTAGAAAAACAAGAGACGAGGTTGTCGCGCAAGTTGCCGGACTTGCATACGACAGATACCTGCAATGTCGGCAGCCACAGATATGTTTACACCATAGACCGCATCTCAAACGACTCACTTGGGTATGTAATTGACGAATTTGGAGACAAGTTCAGCGCGACAAAACTTACGATAGGTGTCGTGCGGGACGGGAACTCCCTGTTCAGGCATACATTTACCAAGGATAGTTTCAAGAAGTATCTGGACGAGGATTTCCTTGACAACAGCATCGTAGACGGCTGCCGCTTTATCCGTATAGAAGAAGGCAATGTATATTTCGAACTGGCGGTCAGCTATCCTGACAGCGACATGAGCCAACCGTTTGTGTTAGTCATTGCGCCGGATGGGAGTTACAAAGTCTCAAAAGACGACAGTCTGTTTGATGAAGAAGAAACATACACAGATGGAGTATAAATCAAGGAAGACACTTAACGAAAGACTTAACAGCACTGCTTTAAAGGCAGTGCTGTTTGATATGGATGGAGTGCTGTTTGACAGCATGAGGAACCACGCAGCAGCATGGATACAGGCAATGAAGCGTCACGACCTGCCCATGACTGTCAAGGATGTATATATGAACGAGGGACGCACAGGAGAGGGAACTATCAACATCTTTTCACGACGCTGTCTGGGACGGGATGCAACGGAACAGGAGATTCAGGATATCTACAAGGAAAAGAGTGACATCTTCAACACACTGCCCGAAGCTCAGCCGATAGAAGGTGCGGCCGAAGTTCTGGATAACGTGCGCAAACGGGGCCTGATGCGCATTATTGTTACAGGCAGCGGCCAAGTTTCACTGCTGAAACGCCTTGACGAATCCTACCCTGGACATTTTACCGAAGATACACTGGTGACAGCATTCGACGTAAAACACGGCAAGCCAAACCCGGAACCATACTTGAGGGGATTAGAAAAAGCAGGGCGGACCATTGGCCTTTCATCTCCGCTGCCTGCCAGTCAGGCAATAGTTATAGAAAATGCACCTTTGGGAGTACAGGCTGCCAAAGCCGCAGGAATATATTGCATCGCAGTCAACACAGGGCCTTTGGAAGACCAAGTCCTGTATGATGCCGGAGCAGATATAGTCCTGTCTGGAATGTCTGAGCTGGCAGATGAATTAGACACATAAGCATGCAAGACAGCAGAGGCCGGGATGATTGATTTCCCGGCCTCTGCTGTCTTGCTACTAAAAAAGACCTTCTACAGACGTGCTTTTATTGCTTCTGAATCCTTCTCATAGCCAGGCTTACCCAGCAAGGCAAACATATTCTTCTTGTAAGCCTCGACTCCAGGCTGGTCAAAAGGATTGACATTGAGAAGAAGTCCGCTGATACCACATCCCTTCTCAAACATATATATCAACTGCCCGATATGGTACTCATCGATGCAGTCGATCGTAAACTTGATATTAGGAACCCCACCGTCGACATGAGCAAGCTGAGTCCCCAGCTCGGCCATTTTGTTAACCTCGTCCACACGTTTGCCTGCAAGGAAATTAAGACCGTCCAGATTCTCTTCGTCGGCAGGCACACGCAATTCATAATTTGGTCGTGCCACGCTCAGTACAGTTTCAAATATCGTACGTTCACCATCCTGAATCCACTGCCCCATTGAATGCAAATCAGTAGTCAGATCCACACTGGCCGGGAATATACCCTTGCCGTCCTTACCTTCACTCTCTCCATAAAGCTGTTTCCACCATTCGCCTACATTATGCAGCTTAGGCTGATAATTCGCCAGGATTTCAATCTTTTTCCCAGCCTGGTACAAAGCATTGCGCGTTGCTGCATACAATGCCGCCGGATTCTGAAGGAATGGAATGTCAATAGCAGTCTGAGCCTCCATATCCTGGGCACCCTTGACCATTGCAGAAATATCAAAGCCTGCCACGGCCACAGGCAACAAACCGACCGGAGTCAGCACACTAAAACGCCCGCCGACATTATCTGGGATTATGAATGACTTATAGCCCTCTTTGTCTGCCATCGTACGGGCAGCGCCACGCTTGGCATCAGTTACGGCGACTATCACCTTTCGTGCTTCGTCCTTACCGCGCTGCTCCTCGCACAACGTCTTCAAAAGGCGGAATGTCAAGGCTGTCTCTGTCGTCGTACCGCTTTTACTTATATTTATGATACCAAAGCGTACACCCTTGAGATACTCTATAAGCTCGCTCAAATAGTCCTCACCAATGTTGTTTCCTGCAAAAAGGATACGCGGGAACTTGCTATCCTGCAACCAGCCGAATGAGTTGCCCAATGCATCAATAACCATGCGTGCACCCAGATAGCTGCCTCCTATACCGGCGACAACGACAGCCTCACAGTTTTCCTGCAAAGTCTTTGCACATGCATTTATTTCATCAATGAACTCCGGTGTAATACTGCTCGGAAGATGCAGCCAGCCTAGAAAACCGTTACCGGGGCAAGTACCGTCCTCCAATGCCTGCTGTGCTTCCGCGACCATACCCTCAAAGCCTTTGATTGCGGCATCACCGACGAATTGTGATGCCTTTGTAATGTCAAGTTTTACCATTTCTATTTGTATCTTGATTTGTTTTGTTATCTGAAAGCCTCACTCAGAAGCCTTATTTCAATACCTGGGCTGATATGCTCATACAAGATGTTGTATACGGCATCCAATATAGGCATATTGACATGCAAATGGCGATTTATATCCTTCATGCACTTTGTTCCGAAGTATCCTTCGGCAATCATCTCCATTTCCAACTGAGCGCTCTTCACGCTGTAGCCTTTGCCTATCATTGTGCCAAACACACGGTTTCGTGAGAAATTGCTATATCCGGTTACCAACAGGTCTCCCGTATACACGCTGTCTATTATGCTGCGTTCGGCCATCGGGTATACCGTCTGCAGGAAACGCTGCATCTCCTGTGCAGCATTGGCCATAAGCACAGCCTGGAAATTATCCCCGTACTTAAGTCCGTGACATATACCGGATGCAATACTGTAAACGTTTTTCAGGACACTGGCATATTCAATGCCTATGACATCCTGACTGACCTTGGTCTTTACATACTCGCTGCTACCCAGGTGTGAAGCAAATACCTCTGCCTTTTGAATATCTGCACACCCTATAGTCAGATAGGTAAGCCGGTTCAGGGCTACCTCCTCGGCATGGCTTGGACCTCCTATGACGGCAAGGTTTTCGTCAGGAACGTTGTATATCTGATGAAAATACTCGCTACATATAAGATTCTCGTCAGGAACGATACCCTTGATTGCCGTGACGATAAAATTATCACGCAAGCGATACTTCAGCTTCTTCAAGTGTCCCTTCAGATAGGGAGACGGAGTCACGAATACCAACGTATGGCAATTAGACACCACCTCGTTGATGTCACTGGAGAAATGTATTCTGCTGATATCAAAGTGTACACTGGTCAGGTAAGCAGGATTATGTCCCAGGCGCCTGAACTCCTCGATACGGTCTTCCCTGCGCTGGTACCACCATATCTCGTCTGTCTGCTCCAACAGCATCTTGGCTATGGCTGTTGCCCAGCTGCCGCCTCCCAGTACTGCAATCTTTCCTATCATAGTCAACTACACAATAAGCACTCAAGACATACTCAGACAAATCTGTCCTATACAGTCCATGTTGCAATTGTATCCTGGCTCGGTCTTTCTATTTGAAGCCTGTACTTCTTTATTACCTCTATAATCTGTTGTTGGATCTTGGCAGGAGAGACGCCTTGCAAAGTAGATACCAGATTGTATCCACACTTGCGCAGGACAGGAATTATTTCAGAAGGAACGCCCTTCTCCATGAACACCTCGTCCTTATCTCGTGGTGCCCTGACCTCAGGTTTCATCTGAGGAAACAACATTACCTCACCGATAGCAAACTTGCCTGTCATCAGCATTACGAGACGGTCAATGCCTATTCCTATGCCAAAGGTCGGAGGCATGCCATACTGCAATGCACGGAGGAAATCCTTGTCTATAATCATAGCCTCGTCATCACCCTTTTCCGAAAGTCGCATCTGTTCCATGAAGCGTTCCTCCTGATCAATAGGGTCATTCAGCTCACTATAGGCATTTGCAAGCTCCTTGCCGTTCACCATCAGTTCAAAGCGCTCTGTCAGACCAGGTTTGCTGCGGTGCATCTTCGTTAGCGGCGACATTTCTACGGGATAGTCCGTGATAAATGTAGGCTGGATGAAATCACCCTCGCAGGTCTCGCCGAATATTTCGTCTATCAACTTACCCTTACCCATAGTCTCGTCGACCTCTATGCCAAGCCTTACAGCCGTTTCACGAATCTCGTCCTCTGTCATTGGGTACAGGTCATATCCCGTCTTCTCTTTTATCGCATCCAGGATTGGAAGACGACGGAACGGAGCCTTGAATGAAATAATCCTGCCGTCAATCTCCACCTCCGGTTTTCCGTTAACGGCAGTACATATCTCCTCCAGCATCTTCTCAGTGAAATCCATACCCCAGTTCAGGTCCTTGTAGCTTATATACAACTCCATGCACGTAAATTCCGGGTTATGCGTCTTGTCCATACCCTCGTTACGGAAGTTCTTGCCAATCTCATACACACCCTCAAAGCCACCGACAATCAGACGCTTAAGGTACAATTCCGTTGCGATACGCATGTACATATCCTGATTAAGGGCGTTGAAGTGTGTCATGAACGGACGTGCACTTGCACCACCTGCAATACTCTGCAAGATCGGAGTCTCCACCTCGGTATATCCTGCAGTATCCAGGATATTACGCATAGTGCGGACAATTGCGGCACGCTTAATGAACGTATCCTTGACACCCTTGTTCACTATCAAGTCTACATAACGCTGACGATAGCGCAGCTCAGGGTCGTCAAAACTGTCATATACATTACCGTCGACGTCGGTCTTCACTATTGGCAACGGCTTCAGGCTCTTGCTGAGCAGCTTCAGTTCCATACAATGTATGCTGATCTCACCAGTCTTGGTACGGAACACATATCCCTTTACGCCTATAAAGTCACCCAGATCCAGGCATTTCTTGAAGACAACGTTGTAGAGGTCCTTGTTTTCCGTAGGACATATAGCGTCGCGCTGGACATATATCTGAATACGTCCCTTGCTGTCCTGTATCTCTGCAAATCCGGCCTTACCCATAATCCTGCGACCCATCATACGTCCTGCGACACTGACTACGGGACTGTTTTCCGGAGAGGCCGCCTCACGCACATCGTTGCCGTCCTCGTCCTTGCCAATTACAGGCAGGTCGACAAACGACGCGACAATATCCGCGCTCCATGCCGTCACAGGGTATTCTGCTGCAGGATAAGGCTCAATACCCATATCGCGCAGTGTCTGAAGATTATTCCTGCGAACTATTTCCTGTTCGCTGAGTTCCAAAATATTCATTTTATTACAATTTTTCAATATCCTATGATAATTCCTGACTTTTAGGCACTACACCATACCTGCCAGTCTCATGTTGTCCAGGACAACCATTGCAGCCATTGCCTCGACGATCGGCACGGCCCGTGGCAACACACAGGCATCATGCCGGCCACGCGCCTTCAGTTTGGCCGGATTGCCATGTATGTCAACAGTATCCTGCTCCATAAGTATGGTTGCGACCGGTTTGAAAGCAACCCTGAAATAGATATCCTCTCCATTGCTTATACCACCCTGGATACCACCCGAATTGTTGGTCTTGAGCCGGAACTTGCGACCTTTAGGACCATCCGGACTTCCTGGCAAAATGATATCGTTCTGTTGCGATCCCCTGAGATTCATGTGGCCGAATCCCAGGCCATACTCAAAGCCTTTGGCCGCATTGATCGAGAGCATTGCTCCACCTAACTGGGCATGCAACTTACCGAAACACGGCTCGCCCAAGCCTGTGGGGCATCCCTTTATGACACACGATATGACACCGCCTATCGTATCCCCGTCCCTCTTGACGTCAAGAATCAGCTCTGCCATGCGCCGTGCAGTATCTGCATCCGGACAGCGTACGTCATTACTGTCAATCAGTCCGAGGTCATAGTCCTGGTATGTCCCTGGCAATGCAATCTCACCGACCTGCTGGGTATAGGCATGTATGGATATACCCATGTCGCGCAGCACCAGCATTGCAAATGCCCCGCCTACTACACGACTTATTGTCTCACGCGCCGAACTGCGGCCTCCACCGCGATGGTCACGTATGCCATATTTCATGAAATACGTCATGTCGGCATGGCTCGGCCGGAACAGATCCTTCATGTTGTCATAGTCCTGACTGTGCTGATTACGGTTTTGTACGACAAAGCCTATCGGCTGGCCGGTAGTACGGCCGTCAAGGACCCCGGATAATATTTCCAGCCGGTCAGGTTCCTTACGCGCTGTCGTCACCCTGCTCTGACCTGGGCGACGACGATCCAGCTGCTGCTGGACGAACGCGGTGTCGACCTCTATTCCCGCAGGCATGCCGTCAATAATGCCACCGACCGCAACACCATGACTTTCACCGAAACTGGTTAGCCTGAATATATGTCCGAAAGTATTCAATCTATGCTTACAGCTAATACGTTCAATTGCAACCTCCGCAGCCATTGCAGCCGCCACCCCCGCAGCCTCCGCAACTGCCACACCCTCCTTGCGCATTCAAGTAGGACTCTATCTCCTTATTCGTAGCAATACGGTTCTCTATGACCTTGCCCTGAAACGTCAGTGGCTTGCCTGCCAAAGGATGATTCAGGTCTACCACCACGGTTTTGTCCGTAATCTTGACTACAGTACCGTTAAACTGTTCTCCTTCCGCATTTCTCAACGGGACTACAGCACCTTCGTAAACGTGGCCGTCATCCATTTTGCCCTCGACGAAGAAAGCCTCCGCAGGAATCTCCTGCACGCCCTCCGGTATGTATGGTCCGTAAGCCTCATCCTCACTGAGCTCTATACGAAAGTCCTGTCCGTCAGACAGAGAGACGAGCTGCTGCTCCAACGAATCCAGGACCATGTTCATCCCGCTGATGAAGTCAAAAGGCATATCATCTCTTGTCTCCTCGATAATACGGACCTCCTTTTTCTCACCTATCGGAGCGTACAGTTTGTACTGGACTTTTATGTATCTGTTTTCCATATCTATAAATTTCGCGCCACAAATATACACAATATAAATGACAAATAAAAAGTGAAGCCTTAAAAATAATCCGCAGGCAAACAGAAAACGAAAACTTTTTGTATATTTGTACTTGATATATACACACAAGAGATGAGAAAACGACTATTTGCCGTCTTTTATGCAATCGTTCTATGCATTGCATCACATGGACAGGAGTGTCCCAAACGCGAGTTCCGCGGAGCCTGGATACAATGCGTCAACGGCCAGTGGATGGGACTTGGCCGCGACAGGATGCAACAGATTCTGACATACCAGTTGGACGAGTTGCAGAAATGTGGGATAAATGCGATTATGTTTCAGGTCCGTGCAGAAGGTGATGCCCTGTACGAGAGTCATATCGAGCCCTGGAGCCGCTATCTGACAGGTCGTCAGGGACAGGCTCCCGATTTACGCTGGGATCCGCTGGAGTGGATGATTGGACAGTGCCACAGGCGTGGAATGGAATGCCACGCCTGGATTAACCCCTTCAGGGCAAAGACCAAATACACACACGAGCTCGCCCCCGGCCACCCTGCCGTATTACACCCCGAACGCTTCATCGAATATGACGGCCTGCTCATTTTTGACCCCGGCCTTCCGGAGAACCGCGAATACATCTACAGTGTATGCGTAGACATAGCAACCAGATATGACATCGACGGCCTGCACATGGACGACTACTTCTACCCATACCCCGTAGCAGGCCTGCCATTCCACGACGAAGCTTCGTACGCAAGATACGGTAAAGGAATGTCCCTGGGCGACTGGCGCCGGAACAACGTAAACACGTTCATACGCGACCTGCACCACATCCTTCGCCACGCAAAGCCATGGTGCAAGTTCGGTGTCAGCCCGTTTGGCATATACCATAACGAACGCAACGGCAATTCCATACCAGGCTCTGACACCAACGGCACCCAGAACTACGACGACCTGTATGCAGATGTCCTGTTGTGGCTGAAAAACGGATGGGTAGACTACAACCTGCCACAGATATACTGGCAGATAGGCAACAAGGCAGCCGACTACGACAAGCTTGTACGATGGTGGAGCCGTCACACATACAACCGGCCTCTATATATCGGGCAAGACGTTGAACGCACTGTAAAGTATCCCGACATCCAAGATTCTGGCAGCCACCAGATGAAGGCCAAATATTCCCTGCAGCGTACCCTGCCCGGCATAATGGGTTCATGCCAATGGTATGCCAAAGCCGTCGTAGACAACCCCGGTAATTACGGAACCATGCTTAGGCAAGTATACCATCGCCACCCAGCCCTCCAGCCGGAAATGCGCTGGATAGACAAGAAAGCTCCAGGCAAGCCACGCAACATCGCTATTCTTGCAAGCCCCCAAGGCCCGGTGATGACATGGAATGCACCAAAATCAAGAAAAGAGATGAACCGTGCTGTCTCGTATGCGATATATCGCAGCGACGATTCCGGGAAACTTGACACAAGGGACAGCCGCTATCTGGTAACCGTCACCAGGGACTGCAGCTATGTACTGCCAAAAGATGCCTTGGGACACACCTATGTAATCACCGCACTGGACCGCCTGCAGAACGAAAGCAAGGGTGTAAAGGTAAGGCTATAGCAGACAACACTATCTTAGAGGAAAAACATGAAAAGACTACTACTCTTCGCCATAGCGATACATATAGCCGCAGGGAGTGCATTTTCCTGGGGCAACAAAGGACACGACACGACCTGCGCCATTGCGGCAAGACACCTGAGCAGGAAGGCCAGGTCAGCCGTCAGGAACCTCTTGGACGGCAAGACGATGGTATACTATGCCCCGTGGATGGACATGGCAAGCAACAACATCCATCAGTACCAGAACACCAAGAGCTGGCACTACAAGAACATTGACGAAGACGAGACATTCGACAACGCCAGGATTAATCCCGACGGAGACATACTCATAGCCATAGAGTCACAAATCGCCACACTGCGGAATCCAGAATCTTCCGACGAAAGGAAATCACTCGCGCTTAAATTCCTGATACACCTTATCGGAGACCTGCATCAACCGTTGCACCTCGGACATCTCAGCGACTACGGCGGCAATACCTGGAAAGTGACGTTCTTCAACACAGATACCGACCTGCACACCGTATGGGACTCAAGACTGGTAGAAGCCGTACACAACTGGAGTCATACCGAATGGGCCGAGGAGCTGGATACGAGGAACGCCGAAGAGATTACGAGCCTGCAAGCCGGGACGCCACGAGACTGGGGACGCGAATCATATGAGATAGCCAGGGAAGTATACCGGGCGACACCGCAAGGTACCGACATATCCTATGCATACGTCATGAAGTGGACACCGGTAGTTGAAAGACAATTTCTGCGTGGAGGCCTGCGTCTGGCCAGTCTTCTCAACGAAATCTTCAAGTAACATGTGTAGGAATTGCATAGACGATGAACGGAAACATACATATAAAAGGCTCCAGGGTAAACAATCTTAAGAACATCGAACTGGATATTCCGCGCAACAAGCTAATCGTAATAACTGGAGTATCAGGCTCAGGCAAGTCGTCGCTGGCGTTTGACACACTATACGCAGAGGGGCAGCGACGTTATGTCGAGAGTCTGTCCAGCTACGCACGTCAGTTTCTTGGCCGGATGAGCAAGCCCGAATGCGACATCATCACAGGAATCCCGCCGGCAATCGCCATAGAACAGAAAGTAACCACGCGTAATCCGCGTAGTACCGTAGGTACTAGCACGGAGATCTATGAATACCTGCGTCTTTTGTATGCACGCATTGGCCGTACCTACAGTCCGGTCAGCGGCGACGAGGTAAAGTGCCAGGGAGTTGACGACGTCATAAAATGCGTGCAGGAATATCGCGAAGGCACACGTTTCATGGTAATGACCAGGGCTGCCATCGGAAAAGACGATGCAGGCCAGGTACTGGACAAGTATTTCAAACAAGGTTTTGCACGTATTGAGATTAACGGCGAACCACGACTTATAGAGGAAGTACTTGCCGGAGATACGCTGCGGACGACACTGAGACAAGACGGTACTGACGAAATATACCTGATTATCGACAGGCTAAGCGTAAGACAAGACAAGGAATCCGTTTCACGTCTTGCAGATTCTGTTGAAACAGCGTTCTACGAAGGCAACGGCGAAATGATGCTGCGAATCCTGCCGGCAGGAATCATGCATAGATTTTCCAACAGGTTTGAGTCAGACGGAATAGAATTCCACAAGCCCAGCGACCAGATGTTTGCATTCAACTCCCCGTTAGGCGCGTGTCCCGAATGCGAAGGCTACGGAAAGATAATAGGTATTGACGAGAAACTGGTCATTCCAAATTCCGCTCTCTCGTTGTACGAAGGCTGCGTACAATGCTGGCGTGGCGAGAAAATGGGCGAATGGAAAGACTGGTTTATTAGATTGAACAGCGAACGCGGATTTCCCGTACACAAGCCATATTACCAGCTCACACGCGAGGAAAAGGACTGGTTGTGGCATGGCAGCCCGGTATATACAAAATCAGGGACAAGAACGATAAAAGGAACCAATATACCAGACACCTGGAAACTGAGCGACGAGGAAAAAGAATGGGGGCTGGTCAGTATTGACGCCTTCTTTGAGATGCTGAAAGCCGGACAGTACAAGATACAAAACCGCGTCATGCTCGCCAGATACCGCGGCAAGACCACATGCCCCACATGCATGGGACGCAGGCTACGTAAGGAAGCAGAATATGTCCGCGTCGGCGGCAAGACTATTACCGATTTGGTGGAAATGCCCATTAGCGAACTGCAGACCTGGTTCGGTCATTTGCAGTTGGAAGAACAGGAAAGCAAGATTGCAGACATACTGCTGGCCGAGATAAACTCCAGGCTAAGGTTCCTGATGGATGTCGGACTTCCATATCTGACTCTGAACCGTCTCAGCAGCAGTCTGTCTGGAGGCGAAAGCCAGCGCATAAACCTGGCCACATCGCTCGGCAGCGCACTTGTTGGTAGCATGTACATCCTGGACGAACCCAGCATCGGACTGCACAGTCGCGATACTGAACGTCTGATAGGCGTACTGCGACAACTGCGCGATTTGGGCAACACCATAATTGTAGTAGAGCATGACGAGGAAATCATGCGTGCGGCAGACTGGATTATAGACATAGGACCGGATGCAGGAAGGCTGGGAGGAGAAGTCGTATACAGCGGTCCCTGCGATGCAGGTAAGATGAAATCCGGGAACAAGGAAATAAGATCCCACACATTAGACTACCTGTCAGGTACTGAGACCATAGACATACCGTCGTCGACCCGTCCCTGGAACAGATATATCGAAATCAAGGGAGCCCGCGCCAACAACCTGAAAGGTATTGACGTAAGATTCCCCCTCAACATAATAACCTGTGTTACGGGGGTCAGCGGCTCGGGCAAAAGCAGCCTTGTACGCGACATACTCTACAATGCCATGAGGCGTGAACTGGACCAGACAGGAGACCGTCCGGGAGAGTTCGCATCACTTACCGGAGATGTGGACGCCATACAGGCAGTAGAGTTTGTAGACCAGAACCCGATAGGAAAAAGCACACGCTCAAATCCGGTAACATACGTCAAGGCATGGGACGAGATACGCAAGCTGTTTGCATCACAGGCACTAAGCCAGCAGATGGGTTTCAGCGCAGCATACTTCAGTTTCAACACAGACGGAGGCAGATGCGAGGAATGCAAGGGCGAGGGAACCGTAACCGTAGAAATGCAGTTTATGGCAGACCTCGTCCTGGAATGCGAGTCATGCCATGGACGCCGCTTCAAGCAAGACATACTCGAGGTACGCTTTCACGGGAAAAACGTATATGACATTCTGGACATGACCGTGAACCAGGCCATCGAATTCTTCCAGGAACACGACGAAAGCAAAATTGCACGTCTCCTCAAGCCGCTGCAGGACGTAGGACTGGGATACATCAAGCTCGGTCAGAGCAGCAGCACGCTTTCCGGAGGAGAGAACCAACGCGTGAAGCTCGCATACTATCTGGGTATGGAAAAGCGCGTACCAACCATGTTCATCTTCGACGAGCCGACAACCGGCCTGCACTTTCACGACATCAAAAAGCTGCTTGACAGTCTCGACGCACTTGTCATGCGCGGTCACACCGTTGTTATTATCGAGCACAACCTGGACGTGATAAAGTGTGCCGACTGGGTAATCGATCTGGGACGCGAAGGCGGAGAGCAGGGAGGCAACCTTGTCGGTGCCGGCACGCCAAAAGAAATAGCCCATATAGCAGCAAGCTATACAGGCCAGTTCCTGAAGTCGAAATTCTAAATCCTAAGCCTCGCTGAACTCGTCCTTGCCGACACCGCACAAAGGACAAGTGAAATCCTCCGGAAGATCCTCAAAAGCAGTACCCGGCTCAATTCCGTTGTCAGGATCACCTACGGCAGGATCATACTCCCAGCCGCAGACATTACATACATATTTTGCCATAGCTAACAATTATTTATACGCCGTTGTAGCGTTGTTTAATAATTACTTCTTGTTCCTTTTGTAATAAAGCCCAACTCCAACCTTCAGGCCGAAGTTTGTTCCATATTTAATGTCATTGAGGCCAAGGTCGCAATATATCGCAGGCTCGATGCTGACATAGTGGTTCAGATAGAACGTATATCCCACCTGGGGACACAGCTGGATATAGTCACCCTTTGCGTCAGGATCGCTGTTACCGCCATGCTGGTACTGAAGCCCGCCACCTACATTCAGTCCGTTTTTCTTGAAACTATAGCGGAACAGGCCCTGCAACGTGGCAAAGTTGTTGCCCGCACCCTGATGCAGATAGCCAAATCGTCCGCCGACCATCCAGCCGTCAGCAACGAAATAGCCATAGCCGGCACTCACACCAAAATTGAACTTATGCGAGGCATAGCCGATACCTAACCCTGTGAGGCTTGCCTCACCATAATGAGTTCCCTTCTCAAACTGCGCATTTGCACCCGTAGTAACGGCTGCAAGAAGCAATGCAACGATAACCTTTTTCATAATCGTCTGAGTTTGTGTTAATGATTAGTTTATCTTCCTTATTCTATATCTTTTCAATCCTGTCATAAGATACAACACACCAGCCACGACAGACGCCGCCATGCCAAAGACTATTGCGATGTCCTGTGGCAATCTCAGTCCTTCAGGCGCATAGATGATGTAACTCACACAGACAACCGTCATGAACAAAGCAGGAACAAGCGTCAGCACAGCC
>AUXO017297692.1_pt1 | contig 13701 bp, 9 predicted proteins | sample 768731 | NCBI WGS metagenome assembly AUXO01 (sample SAMN02715735, study PRJNA202380) | gut metagenome | biome: sheep rumen | host: Ovis aries | place: New Zealand: Palmerston North
CCAGGCAGGTCGCGAGCCTGGAACTTGGGGAATGAGTTGAGCATGATGCTCGTAACCTGATGGTCTACGAATGGGTTGTCAAAGCGCTCCAGTACGTCGGCAGCAAACTTCTCAAGCTCTTCCATTGGCAAGTCGAGAGTCTGCATCAGCTCGTCGAACTGAACCTTATGGATGTACTTACCAATCACTTCGTGGTTGCAAGCATCACGTACGATGTTTACGCCGCTAAGGAAAGCAACAGGTGAAAGTACGGTATGAGGACCGTTGAGCAGTGTCACCTTACGTTTGTGGTACGGCTCTTCAGAAGGAACGAAGAGCACATGCAATCCAGCTTTGTCTGCAGGGAATTCCTGTGCCACTTCCTTAGGAGCTTCAATAACCCAGAGGTGGAAGTTTTCAGCTTGGACAACGAGATTATCGCGATAGCCTATCTTTTCTTGAATCTGCGCAATTTCCTTGCGTGGGAAGCCTGGTACAATGCGGTCTACGAGGGTAGCATAAACTCCGCAGCAGTTTTCAAACCACTCACGGAAGCCTTCAGGCAACTGCCACAGGTCAATGTACTTGCGGATGCAGTCTTTCAAGACATGTCCGTTGAGGAAAATCAATTCACAGGGGAAGATGATAAGACCCTTTGTGGGATCGCCATTGAAAGCCTGATAGCGACGATAGAGCAGCTGAACCAGCTTACCAGGATATGATGAAGCTGGTTTGTCTTCCAGCTTGCAGTTGGGGTCGAAAGCAATACCTGCTTCGGTCGTGTTAGAGATAACGAAGCGAATCTCAGGCTGTTCAGCAAGAGCAAGATAAGCATCGTTCTGGGCATAGGGATTGACACAACGGCTGATGACATCGATGCGCTCGAGTGTATTCACAGGCTTGCCGTTCTCGCGTCCTTGAAGATTCACGTGGTAGAGGCAGTCCTGACCATTCAGCCAGTCTATCATACCTCCGTTAAGAGGCTGGACAACAACTACTGAACCATTGAAGTTCGTCTTTTGATCCATGTTCCAGATAATCCAGTCAACGAATGCACGCAGGAAATTACCCTCACCGAACTGAATCACTTTTTCGGGCATGACGCTCTTAGGGGCGAAATGTTTGTTTAGTGGCTTTAACATGATTGTTTGTTTTAGTACTTAAATGTTATGTTCATCATATTTACATGCAAATGTACGGAATTATTCTGAAATTTCAAAAATAATTCCGTACTGTTTAGCCTTTTTTCACGTAATGGTTTACGATTGGTTTTCCGCGTTCGGCTTCTTGCTGTGACGGCGTCCGCCCCGATGATGTGATTTTTGATTTTTCCTATGGTTCTCGCCCGATGCATTTAACAAGCCGTTGGATGCGTTTAACTCTATGTCGGATGCATTTAGCGGGCTGTCAGATGAGTTCAGCTTCTTGTTGCGTCCGCGCGATGACTTTCGTTGTCTTCGGTGCTCTTTCTTTCTTCCGCTCCTGCCAATGTACTGAGGACTTTCTCCCAAGCCTTCTGGCAATGGAATCTTGTTTACATCTTTCTGCAAGAAGTGCTCAATAGCCATGAAGCGGCTCACGTCTTTCTCGTTGACAAAGGTAATGGCAGTGCCGTCACGATCGGCACGGGCTGTGCGCCCGATGCGGTGTACATAATCCTCTGAATCGTGGGGTACGTCATAGTTGATGACCATGCGAATGTCATCAATGTCGATGCCACGCGCCACAATATCGGTCGCTACAAGAACGTCAATATGGCCTGCCTTGAATTTGTACATTACCTCGTCACGTTCAGCCTGTGTGAGGTCTGAATGCATGGGAGCGCAATTGATGTCCATTTTCTTCAATTCACGGGCTATTTCCTTGACCCTGTCTTTCTTGCCGCAAAAGATGATGACACGCTGTAGGTCACCTCCCCTAAACAAATGCTGAATAATCTTAAGCTTCTGAGGGTCATAGCACACGTAAGCAGACTGCTTGATTTTTTCGGCAGGTCTGCTGACTGCAATCTTCACTTCAACTGGATTATGGAGCAGTGATACCGCCAGCTCACGAATCTTTTCGGGCATAGTGGCAGAGAACATTATTTTCTGACAGTTTGATGGCAGTAGTTTGTTAATCTGCAGGATATCTTCGGAAAAGCCCATGTCAAGCATGCGGTCTGCCTCGTCTAAGACAAAGAAGGATGTTCTCGAGAGATCAAGGTTTCCAACTTTCATGTGGCTGAGCAGGCGGCCGGGGGTTGCAATGACAACTGGCGCACCTCCTCGTAGGCTCTTCAGTTCTTGATCGAAACGTGTTCCGTCATTGCCACCATAGACAGCTATTGAAGAGATATCTTCCAGATAATAGCTGAATCCCTCCATTGCCTGGTCTATTTGCTGTGCCAGCTCGCGTGTCGGTGACATAACGACACAGTTAATGGCATCTTCCGGAAATCCTCCGTCATCAAGCAAGGAGAGGATAGGCAACAGATAGGCAGCTGTTTTTCCTGTTCCAGTCTGAGCTACGCCTAAAACATCGTGACCGTCAAGAATCACAGGAATACACTTTTCCTGAATTGGGGTCATCTCCTCAAAGTGCATGTCATACAGTGCATCGAGGATGTTGTCATTAAGATAGGTTTCTTCGAATGTCATATACTAATTCGGTGCTTGCCTATAGCAGAAATAGGCGATGAAAACATAAAGAATGTTGGGTATCCAAGCTGCAAGCATGGGAGGTGTGCCTGCATTTATTGCAAATGTGGCACTAATGGTCTGAAGTAATATGTAGGTGAACGAGAGTGCCAATCCTATACCGAGGTACATGCCCATTCCCCCTTTCCGTTTTCGCGAAGAGAGCGATGCACCAATGACGGTCAGGATGAATGAGGCAAATGAAGTGGCTATGCGCTTATGATATTCAACCTCATACTGTACTACGTTCAGTGAGCCTCGGTCTTTCTGCTTTGTGATGTATCGTCGAAGTTCTGGAGAAGTGAATGTCTCCTGCTGACCTTTCGTAAAGACAAGATCCATAGGCTCCATCATGATGAGCGTATCAATTTCCAATCCAGTTTCAATATGCTCTCTAAGACCTTTCAGAGTTCGAATCTTGTAGTTGATAGCTTTCCAGTGGTAACGTTCGTCTGATATCGTGTCATACTGAATAATATTTGCCGTCATGTGGCTGACGAGTTGCTTTTTCTCGAATTTGTCGAGTGAGAAGCCATAGCCACGTTTGGCAATGTCATCATAATTCTGGATGTATGCAACCACACCTGGAGCGACTTGCAACTGAACGTTCTGAGCACTTGTGTTCTTCCTGTCGTTCTTGTAGATAACCTCAAAATTCTGACGGACTACGTTTCCATTAGGAATAATGTATGCACCCAAATAGTAGTTAGCAACAGCAATAATGGCAGCTGAAAACATATATGGCCGCATGAGTCTACGGAAACTTGTTCCGCTGGCAAGCATTGCAATAATCTCTGAGTTGCTTGCTAACTTTGATGTAAAGAATATGACGGCAATAAAGACAAATAGCGGTGAGAACAGATTGGCAAAGTAGGGGATGAAGTTGGCGTAATAGTCGAAAACGATGGCTTGCCAAGGAGCGTGGTTGGTCGCAAACTTCGACATGTGTTCGTTGAAGTCGAATACTATCGAAATAGAGATGATAAGAGCTATTGCATAGAGATATGTGCCAATAAACTTCTTGACAATATACTTGTCCAGAAGTTTAATCTTGTTCAATGGATTCTTAATTCTCCAATTCATCTCTTTACTATTTGCTCTTACATACGTCTTCCCAAGTTTCCTATCACACTGCGTTTCCATGCAACGAAATCACCTTGCTCTATATGATGCCTGGCATCAGTCACTAACCGCAGGTAAAATGCAAGATTGTGTATAGTTGCTATTTGCATGGCCAATAGTTCTTGGGCTTTGAATAGGTGGTGTAAGTATGCCTTGGAATGAATTCTGTCAATTTCACACCCATCTGGATCGATGGGTGAGAAGTCCTGCTCCCACTTTTTGTTACGCATATTCATAGTTCCGTTATAGGTAAACAGCATGGCATTCCGGCCATTACGTGAAGGCATCACGCAGTCGAACATGTCGACACCACGCTCAATGGCTTCCAAGATGTTTTGAGGCGTACCCACTCCCATCAGGTAGCGTGGCTTGTCTTTAGGTAGGATTTCATTGACCACCTCAATCATTTCGTACATTATCTCAGTCGGCTCACCTACCGCAAGGCCTCCTATGGCATTGCCTTCTGCACCTTTGTCGGCAACATATTTTGCTGCTTCCTGTCTCAAATTCTTGAAGGTACAACCTTGCACTATTGGGAACAATGCCTGATGGTAACCATAAAGTGGTTCTGTTTCATTGAAGCGTTTGATACAACGGTCAAGCCAGCGTTGCGTAAGTCCAAGCGACTTCTTTGCATACTGATAGTCACTTTGGCCGGGAGGACACTCGTCGAGTGCCATCATAATATCCGCACCAATGACACGCTCTGTGTCCATGACGTTTTCAGGGGTGAAAAAGTGTTTCGAACCGTCAATGTGACTTCTGAACTCGCACCCCTCTTCACGCAATTTGCGAATGCCCGTCAGCGAGAATACCTGAAATCCTCCAGAGTCTGTCAAGATAGGACGATCCCAAGTGTTGAACTTATGCAACCCTCCGGCCTTATGCAAGGTGTCAAGCCCAGGTCGAAGATATAGATGATAGGTGTTTCCGAGAATAATTTGAGCATTTATTTGCTCTCTTAGTTCTGAGAAGTGAACACCTTTTACGCTGCCACAAGTTCCCACAGGCATAAAGATTGGAGTCTTTATTTGCCCATGTTCAGTTGTGATATATCCTGTACGTGCATCGCTGGCACAGTCGGTTTTCTGAAGTTCAAATGTCACGAATACTATTCTTTATGATCTTCTGATATTTCAAATTTTAGTGGGGATTCCACTAATTCATCTGTAAGTGCGAAGTTCCATACATCCTGCACATTTTCCACATAGTGGAAAGAGACACCTTTCAGGTATATCTCAGGAATCTCATTGATGTCCTTCTCGTTCTCTTGGCACATAATGATGTCTTTGATTCCAGCCCTTTTTGCTGCAAGAATCTTTTCTTTGATACCACCTACGGGGAGTACCTTCCCTCGCAGTGTAATCTCGCCTGTCATTGCTGTGTTCTTGCGTACTTTCCTCTGTGTCAGAGCAGAAGCAATACTTGTGGCAATGGTAATTCCGGCAGACGGTCCATCCTTTGGGGTAGCACCTTCTGGCACATGGATATGTATGTTCCAGTTATCGAAAATGCGATAGTCTATTCCCAGGACATCGGCATGAGCCTTCACATATTCAAGTGCAAGGATGGCACTTTCTTTCATGACATCTCCCAAATTTCCTGTCAGAGTCAGCTTCTGTCCTTTACCTTTTGAGAGAGAGGTCTCGATAAACAAAATTTCACCTCCTACACTTGTCCATGCCAACCCGGTTACGACACCTGCATAGTCATTGCCCTGATAGATGTCGCGATAGAAAGGAGGCTTTCCAAGAAGACCCTCCAGAAGTTCTGGCGTAATCTTTACATTCTGTTCATCTTCCTGATTCATCATGCGGTTGTATGCCAGTTTGCGAAGTGCCTTGTTTATTTGCTTCTCTAATTGCCGGACACCACTTTCACGTGTGTACTGCTCAATAACCTTTTCGATGGCAGCCTTGTTGAACGATGGCTTTGGCTTAATACCGTTCAATCCAGTATCTTCAAGTTCGCGAGGTATGAGATGACGTTTAGCGATTTCTATCTTTTCTTCTGTGATATAGCCACTTACCTCAATGATTTCCATGCGGTCAAGGAGGGGCTGTGGTATGGTCCCAAGATTATTGGCTGTTGCTATGAACAACACTTTCGACAAGTCATAGTCCACATCAAGGTAGTTGTCATGGAAAGCTGTATTTTGTTCTGGATCGAGTACTTCTAACAGAGCAGATGCAGGGTCTCCGTTGACAGTGTTCTGAGTCACTTTGTCAATTTCGTCGAGAATGAAAACAGGGTTGCTTGAACCGGCTTTTTGAATACTCTTAATTATACGCCCTGGCATAGCACCGATGTATGTACGACGGTGTCCTCGGATTTCTGCTTCATCATGAAGTCCTCCTAAAGACACACGAACGTATTTTCGCTTCATGGCTTCAGCTATAGACTTGCCAAGTGAGGTCTTTCCAACTCCTGGGGGACCATAGAGGCATAAGATAGGGCTCTTAAGATCGCCGCGTAATGAGAGAACTGCAATATATTCGAGAATGCGCTCTTTCACTTTCTCCATGCCATAATGATCGTGGTCAAGAATCTTCTGGGCGCGTTGCAGATTCAGATCATCTTTAGTAAACTCACCCCAAGGGAGGGCAATAAATGTCTGAAGATAGTTTAGCTGTACATTGAAATCAGGAGATTGAGGAGAAAGATTGTCCAGCTTGTCTAGTTCTTTATAGAACAGTTTAGCCGTCTCATCGTTCCATTTCTTCATTAATGCCTTCTCCAATAACTCAGCTTTTTCCGGGGTGCTTTCATTACCCATCTCTGCCTGAAGATTCTTGATTTGCTGTTGAAGGAAGTAATTCTTCTGTTGTTCATCAATATCTTCACGAGTCTTGTTACGAATGTCTGCTTTCAGATTCTGCAGATTAATCTCCCTGTTAAGGGCTCTCATCGTGCCAAACAGTCTTTCCTTCATGCTCTCAACGCCAAGTAGTTTCATCTTCTCTTTAGTGCTGAATGGCATGTTGGTACACACGAAATTGAGTGCCATCACATTATTGTTAATGTTATGCAAGGCAAAGGTCGCCTCATCAGGAATTTCATCTGAAGCAGAGACATATTCGTCAACCTGTTTCCTCAAGTCGTCCATTGCGGTGTCCCACTCTCGGTCACGTTTTTCTGGCTGTAGTTCAGGAACAGACTCTACTCGTCCCTTTAGATAAGGAGTAGTATCTGTGATATCCATCAAGCGCATTCGACCGAACCCTTGAACAATGGCGGTGATGTTTCCGTTTGGAAGGGTCAATTGCTTGACTATTTTTGCTATGACACCAAAACTATATAAATCTTCATAAGATGGCAACTCTACTTCAGGGTCACGTTGGCACACAATGCCAATTAGCATGTTCTTCTTTTCTGCTTGTCTGACAAGTGTTAAGCTTGAGTCGCGCCCTATAAGAATAGGCGAAACAACTCCAGGGAAAAGAACAAGATTCCGGACTGGTAGGATGGGGATTTCATTCGGTGCCTTTACTTCTAACAAATCACTGAAATCACCTTCAATATCGGCAATCATTGAGAAGCCTTTGTTATTCTGTTTATCGCTCATTTCGTATCTAAACTGGATAATTGTTTGCAAAATTACTAAAATATTGGGAATAAGGAATTAGAAATTAGGAATAATTAGTAACTTTGCAACGTTTTTATGTCGAACGACTATTTCAAGTTTAGGCATTTTACTGTCAGACAGTCTCACTGTGGAATGAAAGTGGGTACTGACGGAACTCTGCTGGGAGCGTGGGCTCATGGCGGTGATAGAATTTTAGATGTAGGGACAGGAACGGGGCTTATAGCCCTGATGATGGCTCAACGATTTCCTTATGCAGCCATCACAGGTATAGATATTGACTCAGAGGCATGCCAACAAGCAGAAGAGAATGTCAATAATTCACCTTTCGAAGTTGTCATTCTCCGAAAGGATGTCATGCAAATGTATGGAGTGTTTGACGCAATTGTATCTAACCCTCCTTTTTTTGACAATTCGCTTGTCTGTCCCGATGCACAGCGCACTTTGGCTCGTCACACTACATCGCTGAGCTATGCCAGTCTTGTAAGAAGCGCATGGAGACTTTTATCCGATGATGGAGAGTTTTCATTAATCATACCATCGGAAGTAAAATCCAAGATTGAGAGCGAAACAGCCCTTGTCGGTTTCTTCAAGTCACGCGAGTGCTCAGTAAAGACAACGCCACGCAAGCAACCTCGACGTCACCTCTTGGCTTTTCGGAAACATCCTGTTGGACAGCTCGAAGTTAGCGAAGGAGTAATTGAGACAAGCCCAAACTGTCGTTCTGAATGGTATGCTGAATTAACCCGTGATTTCTACCTATAAATTGTTCTTTTTAATATGAAGATTGTTCTCGTTCAGTTGGACATTGTCTGGGGAAATCCTGAAGCAAATATTCGTCGGGCTGAATCCTTGATTTCCTCTTACAGTGATGTTGACCTTTTTGTGTTGCCTGAGATGTGGGCTACTGGATTTGTAGTTCAGCCTGAAGCAATAGCAGAGTCTGAAAACGCTTCTGTCTCACTTGCATGGATGCGAAAAGTGACTCTCACGCATGGCTGTGCCATTTGCGGCAGTCTTGCTGTTAAGACAGTAGACGGGACTTTCCGGAATCGTCACTATTTTGTTACGCCAGATAAAGTATACTATTATGACAAGCATCATCTTTTCTCACACGGACATGAGGATGAAACATATACAGCAGGTAATACCCATACTCTTGTAGAATGGCGCGATTTTAAATTTCTATTGTTGACGTGCTATGACCTTCGTTTCCCCGTTTGGTCCAGATACGGATGGGCGGGTGAGTATGATGCAATCATCCTTGTAGCCAATTGGCCTAAGTCACGTATGGCAGCGTGGGATGTCTTGCTTCATGCCAGAGCCATAGAGAATCAGTGTTTTGTAATAGCTGTAAACAGGGTGGGGGAGGATCCTGTTAGTCATTACGCTGGAGGGTCTGTGTTGATTGATCCAATAGGAAGGACTTTAGCAGTATGCAACAATAATGCTGAGCAGTCGCTTGAAGCTTTGCTCAGCATGGAAGACTTACTGAATGCCCGAAAGCATTTCCGTGTCTTGTCTGACAGGGATACACCTGCCGTTAAAAAGAACCTATCCTATGGTATAAGCTGCTATAACGGTCAATCCCATGATGATAGCAATCAGTATGAGTATTCGTAATCCCCATTTTGCGATTGTCTTCTTACGGGCAATTGCATTCAGACTGTCTCTTTTGAATTTGCTTGCATCATCCATCTTATGATGATGGTGGTGGTGATGATGATGATTTGAGTTTGATTCAGACATTTTTTCTATTATTTATTATTTATATTTAGTTCATTGTTGTGACCTATAAAGCTTTACTTGTGATGCAAGACCACTTGGAACAGGTTCCCATTCGTTGTAAAGCGTTTTTTTGTAGTTGATGTCAACGACGTTGATTTCTTCCATCTTGCGCCATTTCACACCTTTCCTGTCTAATTCCGAGATACGGTTGGCTGGGAGATTGGTTACTTCAATACGCAATTCGTTCTCACCAGCTTTCAAGCTGCCTTTAGTGTCGAGGACGAATGGTACAGACCATGCGCATCCTATAAACTGTCCGTTAATGTAGACACGAGCACTTTCGCGAACGTCACCCAGGTCTATCATCCAGCAACCAGTTGGATCACTGCTCTTTGGCATCTTAAATTTGGTCGTATAGACACCAGTACCCATTGTTATTCTGGTCTGATTGTCAATTGACTCCCAAGTCTGAAGTGTGTCAAGTTGATAGCTTTTCTCAACTTTAGGTTCTTCTTCAATGAATGAAAGATTCCAAGGGCCTTCAATAACAATGTCTTTCCATCGTTTTGGCTCGCTTAATGACTCCTTGACAGTTCCATTACTTTTGAATGTTTGGTCATAGGTCTGCAGAATCATTGATTGTCCGCTTCGCAGGTTGATGTATATTCCATTGTTGTCAAAATTGGCATTCGTTATTTCGCCATTAAGGGGATTGAACCACTTGGCATCTTTGAACTTGACGGCAAGTGGTAAGGATTTATGAACATCGTTGGGTGTCAGGTTGGCTATAAAGTAATGATAGCCATTTGCATTACGCCTACGTATGGTCTTCAACCCACAGTCAGTTCTCATTTGTTCTGGCTTCGCTGCATTATTCATCGCAGCTACGTCAGCTCCGTAGATGATGACAGCACCTTGAGTCTTCAATTTTTCTATGTGTTGCTTCACCGCTTTTGGCATGTTGCCGCTTCCAGGGATAATAAGTCCCTTGTAGCGAGTTCCTCCAATTGTTTGGAGCATACCATTTGTAAATGATGTTGACAGAAGGTATTTCTCTGAGATATAGTCACAATCAAATCCTGCTTGATCAATGTCCAGGATGGTCTTGATGAATTCAGGAGCCAGCTTTCCCATAGCGTGTATGGAGAACTGCATGAGCAGTTTACCAGTTTTCTTCTGCCACATGTCGCGAAGTGGGAGGTAAACAAGGAAGTCGTTGTCTGGCTGCCCCATTTGAAGAAAACTCTGGCATCGTTCCACATATTCCATAAAATAGGGCGCATCACGCCAGATACTGTTGGTAGGACTCATGTCAACAGATGCATAGAACTTCCATCCTGGCCATTTGTCGTTCTTAGGTGAATAGCATGTACCGTGGAAGAACATGTGGTTTACGCCAGCACAGAACATCAGGTCAATATCAGGTTTCAATTGCGATAACGATGTACGGAAATGCTCCGTAAGCCATGTAAATGTCTCACTCGATGTATAGGGTTTTCCGCAAATGTGTGCAGCTGAAGGTGCATATTTCAGCATGGAGAAGTCTGAATCGTTTTTACGCGTCTTACCAGGGTCTTTTCGAAGTCCCTTGATTCCAAACTCAGAAAGGCCAAATCCTTCGATTTCGGGAATGTCTACTGCTGCGTAACAGTCAATCAGGTTCGCAGGTGATCCATGCGCTTGGTTGCGTGTGATAGCTCCGTGAGCATGAGCCCAGGCAGTCCACTGTTCTGTGAAGTTCTCAAGGACGAGGTCGCCTAATGTTTCTCTATAGTCACTCAGTACTTTGGGATCCTCGCTTATCAGTTCTGGGAGGTGCTCCTCCAGTTTATATCCTCGACGTGCTTCAAACTCTTTGAAGAGTGTGGGAGTCCAATCGCCTTCACTCACTTCGTAGCTGTCATTAAAGAATGTGTGAGGGTAGGGTGTGTGTGTATGGTCGAAAGCATCGCTGATATGATTCAGGTATTTTTTCACGGCCTGTTTGTCAAAGTGGTCGATGACAAGACCTTCACCGCCAGGTGCTGCACGCTTCACTTTCATTACACCATATTTAATATATAAGGCAATGAGTTTTAAATTGAGAGTTGTGACCTGAGAGCTTAAAGCCGTTTTTAGTTGATTTAAACTCAGCTTGTTGTCATTCACAAAGCTGGTTACATCGAAAGACTTGCCATCGGCATAAAGCATTACTTTATCGAGGAATGCATTTTTGGAAGCCTTCTCAGATATCGACATGTCAATGACATCATTTGATGTGCTTTCGGGTTGAAGTCCTCTGTGTCCTTTTACTGTTGTCCATACTCCTGATTCATCGACTTCCTTTTCAACGAAGATGGCGCGGCAGGCAGACTCTTTCAGTGGCACCCAAGGACCTCCAAACGGCCAGCCAGTACCAGTAGACATGCCGACCTCTATTCCGTTACGCTGTGCTTGGCTTTGTACATAGCGAAGCATTTCAAACCATTTGTCAGAAAGAAAGTCGATGTTGTTCTTCTGATTGCCTTGAACTCCGTAGAGAGGAGTGATTTCTATGGCTCCGATACCGTGCCTAGCATATTCATGAAGGCTCCATTTCAGATTCTCCTTGTCAACAGCAGACCCCAGCCACCACCAACGTGTGCCAGGCTTCGCTTCGGTCGTTGTCGTTGGCCATGATTGAGAGAAGGCATAACTTGCAACAAACGTAAAAACAACTAAAGTGAATAATTTCTTCATGACAATTGTTAGTTTAGTTTCCATCAGGCTTAACTAAGTCTGCATTCTTTGCTGGCACCCACTTGAATTTCTGCCAGTCGTCAGGATGAGATGGGTCAAAATCCTGCCATTCTTTACGTAAATATTTGACAATCGGTAGGTTCAGTTCTTTCATGCCCATCACCACACATTTTGCCACTTCGTAAGCTCCAAAAGTGTTAAAATGAGTGTTGTCAGCCAGCGGTTTGTCCTGACCGGGGAAGGAATTGGCAGGATAGTGTACCAGTAAACGCTTTGAACCTTCGAATCCCATAGTCTCAAACAGCGTCTTTGTCATGCTGTTCAGATCAATAAGAGGCACATTTTCTTTATCAGCAACCATTTTCATGGCTTCAGGGAAGTCGCCATGTGTGTTGACGAGTGTCTTGTTGTCTTTGGCAAACATGCGTCGCTGAGTGGGTGTGCAGAATACGATTTCAGCTCCTTTGGCACGCACCTGGTCAATAAAGATTTTCAGCTGATACTGGTAGTGATACCATGCACCATCGCCAGGACGTTTCTCTTTCTCGTCGTTGTGTCCGAATTCCACAAAAACATAATCACCTTTTTTCAGAGTGGAAAGAATCTTGTCAAGTCGATTGGAACCAATGAATGTTCTTGCTGTCAGTCCGCTTTCGGCGTGATTTGATATGGCTACTTCTGGTCCGAACCAGCGAGTAACCATCTGTCCCCAAGATGCCCATGGTTCATTGTTTTGGTCAACTACGGTTGAATTGCCGCAAAGATAGATGGTAGGTACTTGATCGTCTCGCTCAATGTGAATGCTCTTCACAGCAGGCATGTCTCCATTGAATTCCAGGGTTAACTTGTCATCCCAAGACAGATAGTCCTTTTCGCGGTCCTTAATCTTCACACGAGTTTTGTCGTCGATTTTTGGCGAGCGTTTGTTAAGGGCGAATTCTATGGTTTGGGTGTCTTTTTTCTTTGGGGTAGAAATGTTGTCCATCAAAAGCCTCCTGCCTTCAGCCCTTACCGTGGTGTTCCCGTTTTTCCTACCGCCCAACACAATTTTTACGCGATAGTTCCCATCCGGAACTTTTACAGAGAAATAGAATGGCTCTTGAGGTGCTTTTGCATTAGGAGCAGGCAAGATGTCATAGCCATACCAGTCTTGTTCGTTATAGGTGGGTTGTGGCTTTGTCATGTCAAAGTCAAATGTCTGTGCCATCATTGCCATTGGAATCATGGCCAGCATCAAAATAATGTTCTTCTTCATCTTTGAACTCGGTTCTATGTCAGTATCTTAATCTTTTGACATGCAAAAATACGATGTTTAGCTGAAATAAACAAATAAATTGGCTGTTTAGTTTTTCAGCAATGACGTTCAAGTGCCTTTTTCAGAAATTTCGGGGTATAGCCCTCATCGCGTTCAGCAACTTCCTCTGGCGTACCTGTTGATAGTATCATTCCTCCATTCCTGCCGCCTTCTTGCCCCATGTCAATGATGTGGTCGGCCAGTTTGATAACATCAAGGTTGTGCTCAATGACTATGACAGTGTTTCCGCGATCCACCAAGCGTTGAAGTACTTGCATGAGTATTCGAATGTCTTCAAAGTGTAATCCCGTCGTTGGCTCATCCAGTATGTAGAGTGTTCGCCCCGTGTCTTTTTTCGAAAGTTCAGTAGCAAGTTTCACACGCTGACTCTCACCACCCGAAAGAGTGGTGGAAGGCTGACCTAACTTGATGTAGCCTAATCCAACATCCTGTATGGTCTTTATCTTTCTGAGAATGTCAGGAACGTTTTCAAAGAATTCAACAGCCTGATTGATTGTCATGTCCAGCACGTCGGCAATGGACTTTCCCTTGTAGCGCACCTCCAGTGTCTCTCTGTTATAGCGTTTTCCGTGACATTC